>ERZ791810.20-NODE-20-length-225857-cov-25.016678_pt1 | contig 225857 bp, 187 predicted proteins | sample MGYA00510304_ERZ791810 | MGnify/ENA primary metagenome ERZ791810 (study PRJEB30046, sample SAMN00791967) | human gut metagenome | study: EMG produced TPA metagenomics assembly of the A metagenome-wide association study of gut microbiota in type 2... | reverse complement strand
TTTGCAGTTTTATGATATTCTGTGAAAGTATAAGTTCGAGAGCCTGTCTCTCCGCCAAACACTAAATACAGATGGTGGAAAAACTAAGACAAGTCCCGTAAAATCAAGGTTTTACGGGACTTTTTTTATTTTGTCGGCAGACAAGCAAAAGACAAGAAAATGCCCCGTTTGGACAAAGTAGTGTTACTAAATCGTTACTGAAAATCAGACGAAATAAAATAGTAACGATTTTGGTGTTAAGTTGCTGATTTGTTGCTCGTTGTCTCTTAGATGTCCGTTCATAAACTAATTGTTAATCGTTCCTTTGCAGTGGGAAGTTGTAACCCCATTGTTACGGACATAAAAAACAAGGTATATAGGCAAGAGTACATTTAAGATTCTTTTCTATGTTAGAAAGAATCAAATAAACAAGGATGGAACAGTCTGCATTGCACCGTTCTGCACAGGTTTGTTTTCAGGCATTTAGTTGTAGGTGATAAACTGGAAATATGCTTGTAATTCTTAAAAGGGCAAATTCTAAAGGGTGAAATATTTAACGTTTTTATTAATTCTGTCTGGCTGAATGTCAAAGATGAGAGTGAATCCAAACAAGAACCACTCTCATCCTTGATGTGTAACATCCTCTTACTTCCTTCTCGCAAGATACTCAATGGCATAAACAGGCCAGCGGGGAACTTTGCGGATATTTGTGCGGACAGCAGGAATGTCGCACAGCAGGAAGAGGGTGGCAAGGGCTAAAGCGAACCAGATAACATAGCCATAGACCTGTTTCATTGCCACCATCATTATGGAGTGCAGGAAATCGTGGCTAACGTATTCTCCGAGGTTGAAGTGCGCCATATCCAAGTGTGTGAGAGTGAGTTGCTGTCCGTAGCTCGTCATGTTGTCGTTCATAAAGTGCGAGAAGATAGTGGTATAAATGCCATAACCTGCCGCTCCTGCCAGATACATGTGGAGGATGTTGAATACGAACAAGCCCATGAAGAACTGTTCAAGACTTGGGACCGATTCGTCTAAAGCCCACATCAATGTTGGGGCAAGGATGGCATACGCAAATCCTCGCAAGAAGATAGCAAAGCGGTACTGTTCGATATTGACGTTTATGTCAAGCGTGAAGTACATCAGCATACCATAGAGTGCGATGCCGATGAAGGCAATGCCGAAAAGTTTCCACACTTTCCATTTCCTGACTTTCAGCCAATAGAGATCGAGTAGGATACCGAGGTACATGCCGGGAAGTGCCCACATATACTGCGACTCTTTGGTCAGTTCCTCCAACCGGATGACTTCGCTGTAAAGTATCTCTTCCATCGTGTGTTCAGCACCGAAAGCGAGTTCGGCAAAGAAGGTGACGATGAGAATGGGAACAACGTTGCGACGTGTAAAAAGACTGAGCTCGATGTAGGGATAACGGTAGTAGCGCAGGCGGTAGAGCACAATGCCGAAAAGCACAATGGCAGCACCGAACAGAAGGCGTATGCGGAGGGTATCAAACCACATGAAATAGTCGCCGTACACCACAATGTACGACACCACGAGCATCAGTCCGCAGATGAGCAATGCTCCCTGAAAGTCGATACCTTTGAGCGACAGACGCTGAGGCATGGGACAAAACGGACGACAGAAGATGGCCTGCGTGAGCAGTACAAACGACATAGTGCCGATGGTGAAGACGTGCATCATCTGCCATGTGAAATGATGACCGAACCAGGCGGCAAGCCATCCGCTACCCTCGATGGCGGTGAGCAGGATGATGTGGAGCACAGGGAAGAAAACGGCAAAATCACGTCGGGGAGTAATCCAAAGCTGGATGTTGCTCATGCATTCAAACGTACCCTGTATCTTAGCCATTCCGGCTATGAAGCACACTATCATGAGCACATGCATCGACTGGCAATGCATCGTCAGCACATTGCATATGGCAAGAACGATGGCAGAACCACAGAGCAGCTGTTTGTTGGTGAAGCGGAACTTCATGCGGAAGAGCATCGGAAAATAGACAGCCATACCCGCGAGGGTGGCATAAAGTAGGAAAAGTATGTCCTCGATCATAAAGTTGGTGGTGCCACGGATGCCATCCAGTGCACCGAGGTAGATGCCACCGCTGAACTGGAAGCAAAGGGCGGTCAGCACATACAGCCATGGCTGTACACGACGAGGCACCCACCCCTTCATCATAGGCATGGAAAAGCCCATGCCGGGTGGAGGGCCACCGGCACTCTTCATAAAGAATTCAGTCAATTGTCCCATTATTCCTCAATGATACATTCCACATTATAACCGCTTTTAAGCCTGGCAACATCAGCATTCTCATTGAGCTTGATGCGTACGGTGACGCGCTGTTCGACCTTTACAAAATTGCCCGTGGCATTGTCTATGGGAATAAGTGAGAAGGCACTGCCGGTAGCATCAGAGATGCGTTCCACCGTACCCGTATATTGTATACCGGGAACGGCATCGGCTGTAATCTCAGCCTTACTGCCCACCTTGATGTGAGGCAACTGGCTTTCCTTATAGTTCGCTTCAACCCAACGTTCACCATTGTCAACGATACTTACCAGTGCCTGGCCCGGATTGACAAGCTGACCTACGTGAATGTCCTTCGTGCCAACGGTACCGTTACAAGTGGCAATGATGTAGCAATAGGAGAGGTTGAGACGGGCGAGGTCGACGGCACGACGAGCCAGTTCGATGCCCTGCTCCGAAACGGAAAGGTGATGCCCTTGTTCGGTCATAACAGCCGACTGCATCTGACGTGAACGAACTGCCTGCTCGTAGGTTGCCTTGGCACTCAGATAGCCTGTATGTACTTTATCATATTGTTGTCGGGTGACAGCATCCTGACTGAGGAGCTTCTTGAAGCGGGTATCCTCACGCATGGCATTCTCCATCTGTACACGTGCGGATTCGATGCCGGCTTCGGTAACGGTCATGCTTGTCTTGGTGGTAACGATGCTGCTTGCCGTTCCCTGCGAACCATGTTCGGCACGGATAAGGTCGGTCTCGGCTTGGGCCAGTCGCAAGCGAAATTCGGCATCCTCGATGATGACGAGCGTATCACCCTTCTTTACCTGCTGGAAATCCGCGAAACGTACCTCGCGAATAAAGCCTTGCACACGACTGCTCTGAGGCACGACGTTCTGGCGTACACGGGCATTGTCGGTAAATTCTCCACTGCCGAAGTGCATAAACTGGCTCACCACATAAACGGCTCCACCCAAGAGGCAAAGCACGATGAGCACATTATATAAATAGATGTGTATCTTGTTCTTTTCCATTATTATAAAGTGTTTGTTACGTATTTGAGTGTATAGAAATTATAAAGCATGCTGATGCGGGCATTAACCAGCGCCATTTCGGCAGAGAGTTTCATGTTGGAGGCATCGACCATGTCGGTAAGGAGTGCAAGGTCGTTTTGATAACGATTCTGCACCACGGAGTAGTTCTGATTGGCAAGTTCCACCTGCTTCTGCTGTGTCTTCACCTCGGTGTAGGAGGTAAGGAGATTGGTGTAATTTGCCTGTACAGCATTTTCCACACCCTCACGAGCCAAGGCGAGCGCTTCCTTTGACTGCCGATGTTCAGTACGTGCCTTGCGGATGTGGTGTTTGTTCTTCCAAAGACTGCCAAGGCTGAACTTTACGCCTATCCCGACAAACCACACGTTTACATTGCAATCTTTCGGGATGAGGTCTTGTGTATAAGGACCGAAGAGATGATTTTCTGCCACGACAGCCACCGAAGGCAATGATTCTGCCTTTGCCTGCTTCACCTTCTGTTCTGCAAGATTTGCGGCCACTTCCGACTGACGGATGCCAAGGTTGTTGCTTGTCGCCGTCTGCTGCCACGTATCTTGAGCAGTGATTGCCGAGAGTGCATTTATTTCTGTGTTGAGCTCGTTCTTATCAGGAACTATAACCGTCTGTTCCGGCAAATGAAGTGTTGTTACCAGTTGATGGTTGATGATGGTAGAAGCATCGGTGAGCTTTGTCAGTGTGAGTTCAAGACTCTGCAACTGGAATTCATAGCGAGTGATGTCGTTCTGCAAAACAGTACCCTGCTCACGGCGAGCTTTCATTTGGGCAATCTCCTTTTGCGTAAGTGCGATATTCTGGCGCACCACTTCCATCTGATTACCTAACTTACAGAGGTCAAGATAGTAACCCGTCAACAAGAAGCGCACTTCCTGGCGGTTCTTCTCCACATCGAGTTCTGCCATTTCCTTGCCCAATTCCGCCATACGGATGCCCGAACGGATAGCTCCACCGGCATAGACCACTTGTGCAACCTGAGCCGTAAAACTGTTTTCCCAATGAGGTGTGTCTTGCTTGCCGTTTGCAACGGGAATAACTCCCACACCCGGTACGATGTAGTCAGTTGTTCCATTAGCCGAAAAACCTCGCGACAACATGAAGGCATTGCCCGTATAACTGCCTTGAAGGCTCAAATCCACACTCGGCAGCAAAGCCGATTTGGCCGCTGCCAACCCTTCGTTAGCTGCCCGCAAAGCCACTTCACTCACCTTCACTTTCTGGCTCTGTTGGTCAGCAAGATTGTAAAGTGTCGTGAGTGTCATCGCCTGCACAGCCCTGTCTTGTGCATATATGGGTACAAGACAAGCCTCTCCGGCCATCAGAGCGACAGCCAGAGCAGAATAAACCATAAGTTTGTTCATGAAATAAAAATAGATGTATTGTTGTTCATTATTCTTTTCCTCTAACCGTTAACTATAAGCTGTTAACCTCTGTTCATTCCCTCGGAAATACTAATAATGAACCATAAGAGTCCGGACAGCACAACATCTGCCACAATGCGCTACAAACTGCCTCATCAGGGAATATTAAAAAATGAGAACAGAATTTCGGGCATTATTGATTGAGAAATCCGGTGCAAAAGTACAAAAAAACTTGGAATAGGAAAAAAGTCGGAATCATTTTAAATGCAAACTTAAATAAGGGGGCCTTGTCTTCTATAATTATGATCTTGTCGAAAACGTCTCTTTCATTATAACATAAATTACGAATGGGGGCAATACTATTGCTATTCTTTTATCATATACTGGCAGGTGTGATTTAGGCATTAAACACCCATGTTTAAAAAACGGCCACAAAAATAAAGACGAAATAACATAGGTTCAAATAATTGTGATCTTTGTACCGGATAAAAAGCGTTATTTGAAAAAGCAAATCAGAGCAATCTAAAGAAATCTGCAAGTTGGCGAATCGTAACCCGTTAGAACATAAAAGATTATTGTTATAAGTTTAATCACTTTTTAAACGCTATCCTGTAATACTAAGTTCTACATTATCGTTGAAAACATGTATTTTGGGTGAATATCTTTTTGACTACCTGATCATTGATGAATCATCCCAAGTCGATATTATTAAATCGGCTGACAAAGAGATAATTAAACCAAAGCATTCATTAATAAAAAGAACATTATGACATTTTGTATCGTAAACATTACCGTCTCACTGACTTGTCGGACAAGAATTCTGCAAAGAAAGTTTTTCTCACCATCACATACAAGTATGGACAGGCAGCCATGCTGACGGAAGAGTTGCCAAAGAAATCAGTGGCAATTCCGGTGTCGGCGAGGGTGAGAGAATCAGTGTGCTGAAAGATTTCCGCACACTGATGAGAAAGTTGCTGTTTTCCGGGCACTCTTCTTGGCTAAGACACCCCGGATGCATAAGCGGTAACTATTCCGCAAGATTTTCTGTAATTGAGGTTATAACATCTGTAATTCATCTACCAATCCTTTCTATAATCTCCTGTAACTTTGCAATGTGAAAAGAAAACATTGGTAATCAAAAGAATCAATCGGTTATGAAACGGACAATCTTTTTTACAGCAGCTTTCCTCTCTCTCTTAGGCCTGATGGAGAGTCGTGCACAAAACATGCAAAATAACAGGAATATGGAAAAGTTGAAACTTACGGAAGAATGGGATAAGACATTTCCGAAGAGCGACAAAGTGGACCATAGTAAAGTGACCTTTGTCAATCGTTTCGGCATCACGCTCGCTGCAGACCTGTATGTACCGAAAATCGCTGTTGCCGATAAGTTCCCGGCCATTGCAGTCAGCGGCCCGTTTGGTGCGGTGAAAGAACAATCGTCAGGACTGTATGCACAGACACTTGCCGAACGGGGTTTCCTGACCATTGCTTTCGACCCGTCGTTTACGGGTGAGAGTAGCGGACAACCTCGCAGTGTGGCTTCACCCGATATCAATACGGAGGACTTTTCGGCAGCAGTGGATTACCTTGCCACACGTCCCGATGTGGATGCGGAGCGTATCGGCATACTCGGCATTTGCGGTTGGGGAGGCTTTGCTATCAATGCAGCGGCCAATGACACGCGCATCAAGGCTACGGTGGCTTCTACCATGTACGATATCAGCCGCGCCAATGCCAACGGTTATTTCGATGCAGCGGACAATGCAGATGCACGCTACCGGATGCGTCGGGAGCTCAATGCGCAACGCACAAAAGATTATCGTACGGGTACTTACCCCTGCACGACAATGAATCCTGAACCGGCCGAAGATGCACCGCAGTTCATGAAAGATTATTACGATTATTACAAAACGAAACGAGGCTATCATTCCCGTTCCATTAACTCCGGTTTGGGGTGGAACCAGACTTCGGCACTTGCTTTCATCAATGCACCAATCCTTGCTTATAGTGATGAAATTCGTAGCGCCGTATTGCTTATCCATGGAGAGAAAGCTCATTCCCGGTATTTCAGCGAAGATGCTTTCAAGAAATTGAAAGGTGATAACAAGGAGCTGATGATTATTCCCGGTGCTGTGCATACGGATTTGTATGACCGTATGGACATTATTCCTTTCGATAAGATAGAGCTTTTTTTCAAGGAGCACTTGAAATGAGACAAAGGATGAGATCTGAATTGCAACAATGAATTATGCATTAATAGAGAATTATGAACCGAATCATTTTAATTTCAGTATTCACTTTTTTTACAGTCAATGTCATGGCACAGAAAAAGATTGTACAAACCGCAGGGCGCGACCAGTTGGGTGAGTTCGCCCCAAAATTTGCGGAACTCAACGATGATGTCCTTTTTGGTGAGGTGTGGAGCCGTACCGATAAGCTCGGCTTGCGCGACCGCAGTCTGGTTACAATTACATCGCTCATCAGTCAGGGCATTACCGACAGCTCGCTGACATTTCATTTGCAGTCGGCAAAAAAGAACGGTATCACCCGTACGGAAATTGCGGAGATTATCACGCATATCGGGTTTTATGCAGGTTGGCCAAAGGCATGGGCGGCTTTTCGTCTTGCCAAGGATGTGTGGGCGGAAGATGCAAACGGAGAGGATGCTAAGGCAGCATTCCAGCGTGAGATGATTTTCCCGATAGGTGAACCGAATACGGCATACGCGCAGTATTTCATTGGCAACAGTTATCTTGCACCCGTTTCGAGAGAGCAGGTAAACATTTCCAATGTCACATTCGAGCCGCGTTGCCGCAACAACTGGCACATACACAGAGCTACAAAAGGCGGCGGCCAGATGCTTATCGGTGTAGCCGGACGAGGCTGGTATCAGGAAGAGGGTAAACCGGCGGTGGAGATTCTTCCCGGTACGGTTGTCCATATTCCCGCAGGTGTGAAGCATTGGCATGGTGCGGCATCCGACAGCTGGTTTGCACATCTTGCATTCGAGGTTTCCGGTGAGAACACCTCCAATGAGTGGCTGGAACCGGTAACAGATGAACAATATGATAAACTAAAATAATTCCTATGTATAAATTACTATTTGCACTGCTGATGACAGTCGGAATGACTACGGCAATGTGCGCACAACAAAAACAGAAGATGAACAGTAAACATTCGAACAGCAAAATACTGGTCGCCTATTTCTCGGCAACCGGTACGACAGCCCGCGCAGCAGAAAAGTTGGGAGCAGCGGTGGGTGGAGACCTCTATCCGATAGCTCCTGCACAGCCTTATACAAGTGCAGATCTTGATTGGAACAATAAGCGGTCGCGTAGTTCGGTTGAAATGAACGATCCGAAGATGCGTCCGGCAATCAAAAGTAAAAAAGAAAATATCGGCACTTATGATGTGGTTTTTATCGGTTATCCTATCTGGTGGGATCTTGCTCCGCGAATTATCAACACATTCATAGAAAGTCATAGCCTGAAAGGCAAGACGGTAGTCCCATTTGCCACTTCGGGAGGCAGTTCGATTGGCAATAGCGCAACTGTATTGAAGAAAACCTACCCCGACTTGAACTGGAAGGAGGGACGTTTGCTCAATCGTACGGACGAGAAGGCTATTCGTGCGTGGCTTGATGTGATTGCTGTGAAATAGTTTTCGCTTTGAACACAGGAGTAGTTCTTTGAATTTCAGACTCAAATCCAAACCAATAGCCGCTTTGGCTGCTATCGTCGGTCGGAAGAAAGCAAAGTCTGAGGCTGTCTTTGTAGTGCCCGTATATGACTTCCCACTTTTCCGGTGGTATCTGATGTTTGGTTTTGGCTTTTTCTGCCGGGGCTTTTTTTAATGACATGCCGGCTTCTATCCATGCAATGCTGGCTTGCGTCTGATATTCTGGGCAGTTTTGTTTGCAGTATTCGTAAAGTATAAGTCCTCGTTTTTCCAAGCTCATAGGCTGGTCGATGAGATTTATCCGTATCAGGTATTCGAGGAACTTATGCAAGAATGTCTTGTCGTTCAATATTAGTTCCCGGGTTAGGGCTTGCCAGGCAGGTGTATTATAGAAGCCGTCTAAAAGGCGGGACAGTTGGCGGGCTGTTTGCAGCTCGCCAACACTGATTTCGTTTGTCTCTAAAACTTCGTAGGGCGGGAAAGGAGAGTAATGTATGCCAAGTGTTTCTGCCTGTCGGCGCATTTCCGTACCGGGAAGTAGCTTAAGCGATTCCAGCTGTATTTCTCCCGCATTATATCCGGCAAGGGTGTATACATCTTCAAAGATTTCATTGAGATGATAGAGTGGAAGTCCGGCAATGAGGTCGGCATGAGTCTCCATATTGGGGAGTGAACAGAGAAATTCCAATCCGGCCAACGCATCGGACAATTTACCCATGCGGTGGCTTTGTTTGAGAACGGGCTCACGCAAGCTCTGGATTCCTGCTTCAAGGTGAAGTAGCCCTTGAGGTAACCGCCTCAATTCTTCTTTTAATTCTTCGGAAAGAAGAGCCGGATGTATCTCTAAGTGAAAACGTATGTCGGGAAATTCTAAAAACAGTTGGAGCAGTTCTTTTGCCCGGCGTGCATTATAATTGAATGTACGGTCGAGTACGCGTACGTTTTTGATGCCATGTTCGTGGATGATTTGAAGTCGCCGGCGGATGCTGTCGATGGAGAGGGTACGTATGGGTTTCTCACCGCCGCTGACACAAAAAGCGCATGTATTGAAGCATCCGCGTGTGGTTTCAAGTTGTACGAACGGCTTGCTCCAATTGAAAAAACGGCTTTTTTCGGGTGGAATGAGTCCGGAGAAATTCAAAACCCGGGCTATTCCGTTGTCTCTGTATTGTGCATCAGAATCCAGGAAGCACAGTCCGGAGATTGTATTCCACTGTTCCGGATGGTTCCAGCATGTCAGCCACCGGGGAAAGGCTTCTTCTCCTTCTCCTCTGAATACGCAGTTCACAAAAGGATTTTTACGTAGAAAGAATTCATTGTCTCCGAGAAATTCCGGGCCGCCCAATATGAGGCAGGCTTCAGGGAGCAAGGCTTTTAACCTTGATGTGATATGCAGTAATTGTTCGTGGTTGAAGAGCCAGGTCGTAGCAGCAAGAATGTCGGGCTTATGCCGATAGGCTTCCTCTACAATAGTTCCTATGTTTTCATTGATTGTAGCGGATACGGAGGCCCACTCGATGGAAGTGTCGTCTGCTATCTGCGCGTGTAGTGCGGGGAGCGCCAGTGAGGAATGGGCATAAGAACTATTTAGGTCTATCCAGAGGATTTTCATATCTGATCAAGTTTGTCTTTGTAAAGAAAAAAATCCTTAATAATCTATTGACTATTAAGGATTTCTTTTGGGTGACTGAAGGGACTCGAACCCTCGACATTCAGAACCACAATCTGACGCTCTAACCAACTGAACTACAGTCACCATGTTGATGCATTTCTTAAATGCGGTGCAAAGATAGGGATAAACTTTGATATTGCAAATATTTCGGTGAATATTTTCAAGAAAAAATAGCTATTTGCTATTCTCGCAAACTCCTGTATTGTGCTTGAACAGGAACTCTCGGGAGTTCTTTGTAAAGATATTCAGGCGGTTACGGGCTGCTTGTGGCAGTTGGTCAATGGGAGAGTAGGACGGATATAAAATGTAATTTTTTCCTCCGGTAAGAGTGGGACGGGCAGTCCATACTAAGGTGTATCCGCATTGTGCGACTCGGGAGAATGGAAAAGAAGGGATAAAAGAGTCGGGCAAGGGTGAATAACTTAATCTGCCTTGTAGCGGATGAATAGGAGAGGGCAGAGGGTATTTCTCCAGTTGCAGGGTGAAAATGAGTCCGCCGTCTGTATTTGCCGCGCTCATATTGGAAATGAAGTTTCCTAAGGAATAAACGACGGCGTGTTGCCGATTGCCGTCCTCGCGCAATTCCATAGGTTGGATTACGTGCGGATGTGAACCGATGATATGGGTTACGCCCTGTTCCAATAGCCAGTCGGCAAGTTCGCGTTGCTCCCGGTTGGGGAGTGATTGGTATTCTTCTCCCCAGTGCATGCAGGCTATAATGGCATCCGGACGTACGGCCTGGGCACTGTGGATATCCTTTAATATTGTTTCTTTATTGATGTAATTGACTATATTGGGCGGAGTGGCCTTTATTCCGTTAGTGCCGTAGGTGTAGTTGAGTATGGCTATGCAGAAACCTTTTTTCCGGATAAAAAGAGGATAGCGCTGTGTGCGTTCGGCTACATTCCGGTAAGTGCCTGCATAGGGAATGGCGAGGGAGTCTATTTGAGCAATAGTTCGTTCCAGCCCTTTCTTGCCGCGATCCAGACAATGATTGTTCGCTGTGAGCAGAACATCAAATCCGGCATCCTTAATAGCTTGCAGATATTCGTCGGGTGCACTGAAAGTAGGGTAACCCCGATAGGGCTTTCCGCCGAGAGTCACCTCAAGGTTGCCGATTGCAATATCGGCATGGGAGATTTGTTCCTTTACGAGAGCAAAGCAAGAAGAATAATCGTATTTTCCGTCGGGGGTACGGGCAGCGTCTATTTGTGCCTGGTGTTGCATCAAATCTCCTACAAATAATAGCGTAATCCTTTTTTGTGCAGAAAGGACTACGCTATACAGTAGAAAGATAGAGGCAATGAGCGCTTTCATTACCTTTGTCTATTGGTAAATAGCTTTTTTCCCGGCTAACAGGGTGTTTTTCATTAAAGAAACAATTGTCATCGGTCCCACGCCACCGGGCACAGGAGTGATGAATGAACACTTTGGAGCAACCTCGTCGAACTTAACGTCACCGGTCAGTTTGAAACCGGATTTTTTGGTTGCGTCCGGTACGCGGGTGGTACCTACGTCTATGACAACCGCACCCTCTTTTACCATTTCTGCTTTAACAAAGTTGGGCTGTCCCAAAGCTGCGATGATAATGTCCGCCTCTTGGCACTCTTTTACCAAATCCTTGCTGCGGCTGTGGCAAACGGTTACTGTGGCATCGCCCGGATTGGCTTTTTGCATCATAAGAGCAGCCATGGGCTTACCTACGATGTTACTGCGTCCTAATACTACACATTTTTTTCCGGAAGTTTCTATTTTATATCTTTTCAGTAATTCGAGAATACCGTTAGGGGTTGCGGAAACATAACAGGGCAGCCCTATGGACATGCGTCCTACATTGATAGGGTGGAAACCGTCCACGTCTTTACGGTAGTCAATGGTTTCAATCACTTTTTGTTCCGAGATATGTTTCGGCAAGGGTAATTGCACGATAAAGCCGTCTATGTCTGCATCTTCATTTAATTCGCGCACTTTCGCCAGCAGCTCTTCTTCCGTTACATCGGCTTCATAACGAATAAGCGAGGATTTGAATCCGCATACTTCGCAGGCTTTTACTTTGGCTGCAACATAGGTTTCGCTGCCACCATCATGCCCCACAAGGATAGCTGCCAGATGCGGACGCTTTCCGCCGCGCGCCACTATTTCAGCTACTTCCGCTGCAATTTCCTGCTTTACTTGTTCGGAAATTGCTTTTCCGTCAATCAGTGTCATATTCAATATTATTGTATTAGTTATTATTTATACAGCATTATCCGCAAAAGTAGAGTAAATAACCGAATAAAGCAAAAATCCCGCTAACTTCATTCAATATATGAAATTAGCGGGATTGATATGCAGCGGGGTATTTACCTTCTTATCTTTTCAGTTTCGGCATCATTTTACCCATTTTACTGCCGGTCACCATTTTCATCATCTTACGGGTTTGATCGAACTGTTTCAGCAGTCGGTTCACTTCTTGAATGTTTGTACCGCTACCTTTGGCAATACGTTGGCGGCGAGAACCGTTCAGAATAGCCGGGTTGCTGCGTTCTTCCGGAGTCATGGAGTAGATAATCGCTTCGATGCTCTTGAAGGCATTGTCGTCAATGTCAATATCTTTAATGGCTTTTCCAACACCCGGTATCATGGAAGCGAGTTCTTTCAGGTTACCCATTTTCTTGATCTGGGCAATTTGGTTCAGGAAGTCGTTGAAGTCGAACTGGTTCTTTGCAATTTTCTTTTGCAGACGTTTGGCTTCTTCTTCATCGTATTGTTCTTGTGCACGCTCTACCAGTGATACGATATCACCCATGCCGAGAATACGGTCGGCCATACGGGCAGGGTGGAATTGGTCGATAGCATCCAACTTTTCACCGGTACCGACAAATTTGATAGGCTTGTTTACTACGGAACGGATGGAAAGGGCGGCACCACCGCGGGTATCACCGTCTAGCTTAGTCAATACTACACCGTTGAAGTCCAAGCGGTCATTGAATTCTTTTGCGGTATTTACAGCATCTTGTCCGGTCATAGAGTCTACCACAAACAAGATTTCGTTGGGATTGATAGCGGCTTTTATCGCAGCAATCTCGTTCATCATTTCTTCGTCTACGGCCAGACGACCGGCTGTATCGACAATTACGAGGTCGTATCCTTTGGCTTTAGCTTCCTGTATGGCGTTCTGGGCAATGGCTACCGGATTCTTGCTGTCCGGTTCGGAGTACATAGGTACTTCAATCTGTTCGGCCAGCACGCGTAACTGCTCGATAGCAGCGGGACGGTAAACGTCACAAGCTACCAACAAAGGCTTCCGGTTCTTTTTGGTTTTCAACATTCGTGCCAATTTTCCGGAGAAAGTTGTCTTACCGGAACCTTGCAGACCGGACATCAGAATAACGGCCGGTTTGGAGTCAATGTTGATTTCCGCAGTTTCGCCCCCCATGAGCTGGGTTAACTCATCGTGTACGATTTTTACCATTAATTGGCTGGGCTTTACCGCTGTCAGCACGTTTTGTCCCAAAGCCTTTTCTTTAACGGTATCGGTGAAATTTTTAGCTACTTTATAGTTTACGTCGGCATCCAGAAGTGCTTTACGCACGTCTTTCAGCGTCTCTGCCACATTGATTTCGGTGATTTTACCTTCACCCTTCAAAATTTTAAACGACCTCTCAAGTCTCTCGCTTAAATTATCGAACATACTATCTAATTACAATTACTAAATTACAATTTACTCTTATTGAGGCGCAAAAGTACAAAAAATACCTGTAACTGCCTTCTTTTAGAGGCAGAATATTATTATGGTTTTGTAGCAGGATAGGTGAAAAGAATTGTTGGCCCTGCCGGTGCATCGGGAATAATCTGATAAGTACCATTGAAATGTTTCAGCAACAGGCGGTTGATTTCATGGTGTATAGAGGTTTCCTGATTGTTGTATTTCTTGTCTGCCAAAGGAGAGTTGGTTATTTTGAAACATAGGATTTCTCCATTTCTGTCCAGACTGAAATGGACTTCACGCTCTTCCTGAACAGTGGAAAAGCCTGTAAGTGTGCTGGTAATAATCTGCATCATCCGGTTGCAGTCCGTGTGTATGATATATTCGTTTACTGATTTCTGAAAGTGGATATGCAGGTTGCTTCTTTGCATCTGTGCGGAGCAGATGGCATCGTTGCAGAGTTGGACAATATCGTAGTCCGTCAGTTGATATTTCATCATGTCGGCTTCCAGTCGGGATAAGTCCAAGACGTTGTTGACCAGCGACATGAGTTTCTCCGTATTCTGCTGTATGATTTCAGAATATTCCTTACGGCTTTTTTCGTTAATGTCAGTATCGGTGGTTATGAGCTGTGAGAACCCGACCACACTATGAAGCGGTACGCGAATGGCATGGCTCATGTTGGCAAGGAAGCGGTTTTTCTGCTCGTTGGCCTCCTCTGTTTTTCGGGTGGCTTCTTTGGTCTGCCTCTCGGAGGATTTGAGCTCTTTCCGTATCCGGTTAATGCGTATCGTATACATGATATATAACATCAGTATGACAGCCACTGCTACTAAAATGATAATCTGTATGTAGCCTTTTAATTGTCCTTGCTCCAGTATCAGTTGGCTTAAATGGTATGACTCTTTTATTTCTTCCAGTTGCTGATTGGAAATGGCGTCACTTATCGAATCTTCTATTTGGATAATCTCTTCATAGAGTGGCAACGCTTCGGTATATCTCTCCATCTCTTTTAGGATATCGGCCTTATAACCAGTTTCTTTAGCATAGTCGGATATGTCGAAATCATTTTCCTGCACAAAGCGAATCGCACTGTCGGCGATAGCAAGCGCCGTATCGTATTCTTTAAGAGTGAGATGATATTCCATTGCCATATTCCGGTAAAGAACCAGATAGGGGAGGAAACTGTTGGGGGTGATGTATGCGGAGCATTTTTTATAATGTTCTTTTGCCAGTTTTTGATTGCCGGTTTCTAAATATAGATAGGTATAATATATCTCTACGTAGAGATATTGATTGGAAATGCTTTTTAATATTGCGGGGTTATTATGTACCATTTTATCCAAAACTTCTTTACTCTTATCCAAAAATGTTTCAAGGTCGGTATAGCATTTTGTTTGTTTGCTGAAAGTAATGAGTTGGCTTAATATATTGATTTGTGTACCGGGGTGGGTGATTTGTGGAAACAGCTCATAAAGTTTCCTGAGTACTTTTTCCTCATCTTTCCGGCGGTTGGTTTCATGGTAGATATTTGCCAGGCATTGATAGGCTGAGGCCTCTCCGGTCACACTCTTTATACTTTGGGCTTTTTCCAGCATTTTGGATGCTTCGTTGAAAGCGTATTCATACTGGTTGTTGTATACGTAGGTGTTGATGAGTAATTTCTGTGAGTTGAAATAGACTTTCCAATATTGTATACTTTGGGCTATGGGCTTTAACAGGTTGACCCATTTGCTGATACTGTCTTGCTCGCCGTCATTATTGTAATAATAAAGGGTCTGGAAGTATGCGCCATCGCAGATGTATAACTTGTTGTTCTGCAATTTCGCCTCTTTGTATAGCTGCTGTGCATATTTGAGTGCCAGTGGAGTGTCTTGTGAGGTTAATATTATTTGGTGTAATGTTTTCAGCCGGGTAGTGTCGTGAGGTAGTGCGGATAGTACGGTCAGTAAACTGTCGGTTATGGACGTTGCATGGCTGTTGCTCCAGCCGGGCAGCATTTGTAAAATGAAAAACAGTGTGATAAGTTGTTTTTTCATAGTTCTGTCTCCTTGTTATTTGGGGTGGTGTTGGGGATAGGATGGGTGAAAACAAACCGGGAACCGTCTTTGTATTCTGTGTCAATCCAAATTTCACCGCCGAAACGCTCGACAATCAGTTGGCAGATGGACAAGCCTAATCCGCTTCCCTGCACATTCTCGTCCAGTTTTTCAAAACGATGGAATATCTTGCCTTGCTTTTCAGGAGCAATTCCGCATCCTGTATCAGTTACAGCAAATAATGCCATGCCGTCCTGCTTTTCCAAGGTCAGGGTTATGCGGCCTTCCGTCGTGAATTTGGTTGCGTTGATAAGCAGGTTGATAAGCAGTTGTTGCAAACGGGCTTCATCGGTGTATAATTCCAGCTTTCCTAAAGAAGTTTGAAATACAATGGAAGCGGAAGTCTGCTTTATCTTATCTACGGTGTCAGTAACATTTTGGCAAAGAGATACGGCATCATGGATTTCAAAACGGAATTGCATTTTTCCTCTTTCCAAACTGGATAGATCCACTACATCATCTATTAATTTTAATAGAAGGTCTGAATTTTGCTGGATAATGTCGTTACATTGTTTGCGCATCTCTGCGTCTATGTTGTTGTCGGTCAGAATAGAGGAAAAACCGGATAATGCGTTCAGGGGAGTACGAATTTCATGACTCATATTGGATAAGAGCAGGCTTTTGGCACGAATGGAATTTTCTGCGCTTTTTTGTGCCTTGTTCAACTTTTCTCTGGATGCTGCCAAACTTTTGTTCTCCTGTTTGATGTGGAAAGCAAAGATAATGATTATGGTCAGGGTGATGCTACTGCCGATAATCAGGTAAAACAACATCCGGTTTTTTTGTGTCTGGTTATCCAATTCAAGACGGTCTATCTGATATATGGTACGCAGTAAATTTATTTGAGAAGTGTAATTATGGGCATTAATAGAGTCGCGGGTTGTTTTAATGGTCTGATATGTTTCGCAGGCCTTTTTGTATTGTCCCAACTCTTTATAGATATAGGCTATCTTTTTTCGGATTTTCAGGTAATTGTTATATGTGTCTATGCTGCTGGACTTGCTGGCAAGTTCTGTGAAAAATAGAATCGCCTTTTCATAGTCCTCTGTTTCCAGTGCATATTCGGCCTGCATATATTTCAAGATATTGTCGTAAAAATGGGAGGGAGTTCTGTTGTTGATCTTTATGGCTTCATCTATATACTCCCGGGCTTTACTCAAGTCGTTATTGCGTAGGTAATAGTATGCATGGTAGGCATAGAGAAGAAAAGGGCTGAGACATTTGCTTTCGCAAATTTCGCTCATATGCTCTAAGTATGCTTTTGCCTCGTCCATCCGTTTGAGCTTGATGAGTGTGGGAACTAATTGGATGAATATTCTTTCTTGTATTTTTTCTGCATGAGGAGTTGCTTGTAAAGTTTTCATTGCTTTTTCATACTCCTCTACGGCTTCAGGTCTCATTCCGGCATTGAGGTAGATATCTCCTAAGGCTTGATAAGAGAGAGAAATACCAATGTTGTATTTCATTAACCGGGCCTCGTCCATCATGGCGTCGGCTTTTTTTAATGCTTCTGATATTTTGGCCTGAAGGGAATAAGCATATACAGCCATTTGTCTCATAAGAAACATATTTCTGTAATCTTTCTTTTGTCGGAGAGAGTCTACGATTTCCTCTTCCCATTCAATGATGTTGGTTGTTGTTGCGTCTTGGGAGTAGGCAAGATTATTGTTCATTAAGTCCTTTACCAGACGAAGATGTTTGCTACTCATTCCAGGGAGGGCTGAAAAAGCCCAAGGAGATATTCCAAGCAGTAAGAAGATTAAGATTAGGCTTGTTTTGTATGTTTTCACTTTCTTATCCTTTACATTGCACGAAAAATAGTAACATGTGGCAAATTTAAATAAAAAAGAGCAGAATAATCTAATTTATCCCGCTCTTTTTTAGATACTTGTTCTTATCTCTTATCACTATTTCTCATGCGAGAGTTTAACTGTTCATACTCATCAAGAACTCGTCATTGTCCTTGGTCTTTTCCATGCGGTCTTTTACGAAGTCCATTGCCTCTATCGGGTTCATGTCGGCAAGGTACTTACGGAGAATCCACATGCGATCCAGCGTTTGTTTGTCTTGCAGCAGATCGTCGCGGCGGGTGCTGGAGGCAACGATGTTGACTGCCGGGAAGATGCGCTTGTTGGACAGGTTGCGGTCGAGTTGCAATTCCATGTTACCTGTACCTTTGAACTCTTCAAAGATGACTTCATCCATTTTGGAACCGGTATCAATTAGCGCTGTTGCAAGAATAGTCAGCGAACCTCCTCCTTCAATGTTGCGGGCAGCACCGAAGAAACGTTTCGGTTTGTGCAGCGCATTAGCGTCTACACCACCGGAGAGGACTTTACCGGAGGCGGGAGAAACAGTGTTGTAAGCTCGTGCCAGACGTGTAATGGAGTCTAGGAAAATAACAACGTCATGTCCACATTCTACCATTCTTTTGGCTTTTTCCAAAACGATGCCTGCTATTTTTACGTGACGTTCTGCAGGCTCGTCGAAAGTGGAAGCGATAACTTCTGCATTTACGGTACGTGCCATGTCGGTAACTTCTTCCGGACGTTCGTCAATCAGCAGCATAATCATGTAAACTTCGGGATGGTTGGCTGCAATGGCGTTGGCAATATCTTTCATTAAGATAGTCTTACCGGTTTTGGGCTGGGCTACGATTAATGCACGCTGTCCTTTACCGATAGGGGCAAAAAGGTCTACTACGCGGGCCGACATGGAATCGGAATATCCACCTTTGCAAAGTCTGAACTTTTCGTCAGGGAAAAGTGGGGTGAGATGTTCAAACGGTACGCGGTCGCGCACGAAAGCCGGATCGCGCCCGTTAATCTTGGACACTTTTACCAACGGGAAATATTTTTCACCTTCCTTTGGAGGACGGATCACACCTTCCACTACATCACCGGTCTTTAAGCCGAACAGCTTGATTTGTGATTGTGAAACATAGATGTCGTCAGGAGAAGAAAGGTAGTTATAATCGGATGAGCGCAGAAAGCCATAACCGTCCTGCATGATTTCCAATACGCCGGTTCCGGTAAGTATATCGTCGAATTCATATGCCTTTTCACGTTCTGCTACCGGCTTGCGTTCCGGAGCAGCATAATTGTTGTCATTACTGTTCTGCTGTTGTGCGGGACGTTGCTGCTGTGCAGGACGTTGGCTGTTGTTATTGTTACGATTGTTATTGTATGGAGTGTTGTTGTCGCGGAGACGAAGACGGGGGCGCTGTTGTTGCGGTTGCTCTGCTACGGGAACGGGAGTTTCTGCTTTGGTGGCCTCAAACTTGCCGATGAGTTCCGAAGGTAATTCTATTTTTTCGGTAGGCAGATCCTCGATGGGGATGAAATCGTCCTCTACTTCCGGTAAAACGGGCGTTTCATCCGGTGTCGGTTGTGGAGCAGCTGGGGTTACTTTCGGTTCGGCTTTCTTTATTTCCGCTTTTTGGGGTTCTGCAACTTCTGCTTTAGTTTCCGTCTGGGCAGTCTTGGATACTTCAGTTACGGGGGCCGCTTCTTGCTTTACTTTACGAGGACGTCCCGGTTTGCGTTTGGGAGCTTCGGTCTCTGTTGCGGGAGTTGAGGAAGCAGCCGTCTCTTTAGCTGTCTCTACTGTTTGTGCAGAAGCTTGTGTGGCAGGTGTTTCTCCTGTTTTTCCTTTTGTAAGCTCGCCGTTTTTATTGGCTGTGAACACCTTGTCCGTTCCTTCTTTCTTAACTGTTACGCGAGAACGTTTTTGTTTGTCCCCCTTACGTTCTTCTTTTAATTTGTCGGCAGCTACTTTCTTGGTTGCTCCTGCAATAGCTTGCTCGTCAAGGATCTTGTAGACAAGTTCTTCTTTCTTGAGAGAATCTGTTTTTTTGATACCAAGCTCTTGGGCAATAGCTTGCAATTCCGACAAATTTTTGTCGTTTAATTGAATGATATTATACATACAGTATATGTGTGAATGGTTTTTTACTTATTTGGTAAGTCTACCTTGTAAATTATGATTTAATAGGGATATTTATTATTGAACCGGAAATCTGGTTAACAATCCTCACCTCAGTAAGGAGTTACAGAATGTTTCAACGGTGCAAAGGTAATAATAATTTTTGGTTTCATAAATAAATCGTCTTTTTTTTAATTTTAAAAGTCTATCTTTGTTCCATTATCATCAAGAAATAGATTTATGAATATATGCGCAGTTCATTTAGTTGCTTTTTCGCCTACCCATACCTCTAAACAAGTGGGCGAGGCAATTGTTCGAGGTACAGGTGTTTCTGAAATAATGAAAACGGATCTGACTTTGCACCCGGCAGGAAAGCTGGAAATACCGGAAAATACTTTAGCAGTAATTACCGTTCCCGTATACGGTGGAAAAGTGGCACCTTTGGCATTGGAACGGATGAAGGATATTCATACTTCGGGCGCACCGGCGGTGTTGGTTGTTGTTTATGGTAACCGGGCCTATGAAAAGGCGTTGGTGGAGTTGGATGCATTTGCGTCGGAAAGAGGGTTTAAAGTAATTGCAGGAGGAACGTTTGTTGGCGAACATTCATACAGTACGGAGCAGAATCCCATAGCAGTAGGACGGCCGGATGTGGATGATCTGCAATTTGCGGAGACATTTGGCGCTAAAATACGGACAAAGATTGAAACTGCAGCCGAAATGGATAAATTATATGCTGTCGATGTCAACCGTATTCAACGTCCTTATCAGGCATTTTTTCCGTTATTCCGTTTTTTGCGGAAAGTGGTGAAACTGCGTAAAGGCGGTGTGCCCATGCCTCGTATTCCGGCAGTCGATACAGAACTTTGCAGTCACTGTGGATATTGTGCGGTGCATTGTCCGGCAAGTGCCATCAAGAAAGGTGATGAGTGTTACACTGATGCGGAAAAGTGTATCCGTTGCTGTGCCTGTGTAAAAGGTTGCCCGCAAAAAGCTCGTACATTTGATACGCCATTTGCCGCTCTGCTTGCCGATTGTTTCAAGAGACAGAAAGAAAACAGGATTATCTTATGAAAGTTACAAAGGAAACTTATATTTAAGGTACAAACGTCTTTTCATGTCTTGAATAAAGAGAATAGGAGTTACCGTTTTTTCTTAATAATGTGGATTATGAGCACGCGTTGTGTGGAGGAATCAATGCGGAAGCGGTTGTCTGTCCTTTCGCCTACTAACCAGATAATGTCTTTGCCGCAACACAACACCCATTGTTGTTCTTTGCGCAGGAGGGAAAACTTCCGGTCGGTCATGTAGTCACTTACTTTTTTTCTGCCTTTCATGCCGAATGGGGTAAAGACATCGCCTTGCTGCCAAAGCCGTAGGGAAAGGGGATGCAGAAGCTTGTCAGCATCAAAACAGGCGACTTCTTTATCGCGGGGAATGATGAAGTCCGGGGTGAGAGAGTATTTTTCCATTGCCAGCAAGGGCTGCTCAACCTGTTGATACGCTTCAATTAAAAGGTACTTACGATCTTTCACAACGCGCCAGTGTTCCGAAGAAAAGGTTTTTCCCGGTTGTCCTTCCAACGCCCGGTATATATCTCTGATTTGAGCAGCATTGAAACCGAGCGGATATAATATTTCAAACAATAATGTTTCGGGAGCAGTTTCTTGCATCAGAGCGTCAATGCATATTCCCTCTGCTGTTTGCACCCGCTTTGTTGCTTCTTCTATGCTTTTCTTATATATGATGGATACTTCGCTTAGATGTTCGGCTGTATTGAAAATACTTTCTTTGACGGAAGGATTGATTTCCTGCATCATGGGGAGCAGGTTAAGCCGTATTTTATTACGGGTATATTCATCTTGCAGATTGGTGCTGTCTGTTACATAGTCCTGTCCTGTGCGGTTCAGGTAATTAATAATTTCTTTGCGGTCCAGACAAAGGAGAGGGCGTACGATGTGCTCGTTCTTGGGGCGTATTCCCCTTAAGCCGTTAATTCCTGTACCGCGGATTAAGTTTAGCAGAAGAGTTTCTACGCTGTCGTCCCGGTGATGAGCTACGGCAATGACATTGGCACCGCTTTTTCGGCGTATTTCTTCAAACCATTCGTAACGTAGTTCCCGCGCTGCCATTTCAATGGAGATATGTCGTTCTTCGGCTGTACGTACAGTATTAAAATGGACGATATGTAATGGAACTTGCCGCTTTGCACATAGTTGACAGACAAATGCCTCGTCTCTGTCAGACTCTTTGCCGCGGAGGTGGAAATTGCAGTGTGCGGCTTCGCAGTTGTACCCCAACGTTTGCAACAAACATAACAGCGCAACGGAGTCGGCTCCGCCACTCAAGGCTATGATTACTTTGTCCGTTGGCATAAAAAGCCGTTTCTGATTGATGTATTGTGCTACTCTTTCCTGTTCCATGGGGGCAAATATACATGTTTCTTATTGAATTTTATTATTTCCGTATGGAAACATCGCTCGGAGTGATGTATGTGCTACGCGTTTATTTCCTTAAGTCTCTTCTTATTTAAAAACATTCTAAATTATTTGCGCTGTATGAACTTATCTTTTATCTTTGCGGCAAAAATAAAGAAAGACAGAAGACTATGCGTTTGTCCGAATTGAAAACCGGTGAAAAAGGTGTAATTGTTAAAGTACTGGGACATGGTGGTTTCCGTAAGCGAATCGTAGAAATGGGATTTGTCAAGGGAAAAACGGTGGAGGTACTGCTGAATGCCCCTCTGAAGGATCCTGTTAAGTACAAGGTAATGGGATATGAAATATCATTGCGGCATCAGGAAGCTGAAATGATTGAGATTGTTGGCGAACAGGAAATGCTCCGGGATGCGGTACATCTTGATTATCACGAGGGGATGAGCGAGGATATGCGTCTGAGTGAAGAAGAACTGAAACGTATCGCTTTGGGCAAACGTCGTACTATTAATGTAGCTTTGGTGGGAAATCCCAATTGTGGCAAGACGTCTCTTTTTAATATTGCTTCGGGTTCGCACGAGCATGTAGGGAATTATAGCGGTGTAACCGTAGATGCCAAAGAAGGCTATTTCGACTTTCAGGGCTATCACTTCCGCATTGTAGACTTGCCGGGAACTTATTCTCTTTCTGCATATTCTCCTGAAGAAATTTATGTTCGTCACCACATTATCAATGAAACGCCGGATATTATAATCAACGTAGTGGATTCTTCCAATTTGGAACGTAATCTGTATCTTACTACCCAGCTGATTGACATGAATGTACGTATGGTTATTGCGCTCAATATGTACGATGAACTGGAAGCGAGTGGTAATACGTTGGATTACGTAAAGCTCGGACAATTGTTCGGCGTGCCGATGCTGCCTACTATTAGCCGAACCGGGAAGGGGATTGAACAGCTTTTTCATGTTATTATCGGTATTTACGAAGGCGGAGACTTCTTGGATAAGAAAGGGAAAGTGCGTGCTGAAATACTGAATGACCTGCGCAATTGGCACAAGGAATATGTGCCCGATCATGATTTTGGGACTCACAAGGAGGAGAAGGAACATCCGGTTGGCTTTTACCGCCATATTCATATCAATCATGGGCCTGAACTGGAACGGAGCATTGAGGAGGTGAAGCGCGTTATCAGCGTCAATGAAAACATACGGTATAAATATTCTACTCGTTTTTTGGCTATCAAGTTGCTGGAAAATGACGGTGACTTGGAGAAAATAGTACAGGAGTTTCCTAATGGAAAAGATATTATTGAAGTTCGTAATCGTGAAGAGCAACGCCTTCGCAATGCGATAAACGAGGACAGCGAGCAGGCCATTACGGATGCTAAATACGGTTTTATTTCCGGTGCACTTCGTGAAACCTATGTCGACAATCATGAAGATACGGCACGTACCACGCGTGTGATAGACTCGATTGTGACGCATCGCGTATGGGGGTACCCTATTTTTTTTCTGTTCCTGTATCTGATGTTTGAAGGAACATTTATACTGGGGGACTATCCTATGCAGGGTATTGAATGGCTGGTAGGAGTACTGGGCGATTGGGTGAGGAATAACATGACAGAAGGTCCGCTGAAAGACTTGCTGGTTGACGGAATCATTGGTGGTGTAGGCGGGGTTATCGTCTTCCTGCCGAATATTTTGATTTTGTATTTTTTCATTTCTTTAATGGAAGATTCCGGATATATGGCGCGTGCAGCTTTTATTATGGATAAGATAATGCATAAAATGGGATTGCATGGTAAGTCTTTCATTCCTTTGATTATGGGATTTGGTTGCAATGTGCCGGCCATTATGGCTTCACGAACCATTGAGAACCGTAAAAGTCGGCTGGTAACCATGCTCATCAATCCGTTGATGTCATGTAGTGCTCGTTTGCCTATTTATTTGCTGTTGGTGGGGGCGTTCTTTCCCAATAATGCCAGTCTGGTATTATTGGGAATTTATGCTATCGGTATTTTGCTGGCGGTAGTTATGGCGCGGCTTTTCTGTCGTTTTCTGGTGAAGGGAGACGATACGCCTTTTGTTATGGAGCTTCCTCCTTACCGCATACCCACATCCAAGTCTATTTTCCGCCATACTTGGGAGAAAGGTGCGCAGTATTTACGTAAAATGGGGGGAATCATTATGATAGCTTCCATTGTTATATGGGCTTTAGGGTACTATCCGAACCATGACGCATATACAGATGTGGCCGAACAACAGGAAAATTCTTATATCGGTAGGATAGGTAAGGCCATGGAGCCGGTGATAAAACCGTTGGGCTTCGATTGGAAGCTGGGTATTGGTATTCTTTCTGGTGTAGGAGCTAAGGAATTGGTGGTAAGTACACTTGGTGTACTGTATGCAGATGATGCCGAAGCTGATGCGGTGAGTTTGGGTGAACGTATCCCGATTACTCCTTTGGTGGCTTTTTGCTATATGGTGTTTGTACTGATTTATTTTCCATGTATCGCTACACTGGCTGCCATTAAAGGAGAGTCAGGAAGTTGGAAGTGGGCATTGTTTACAGCAGTGTACACCACTGTGCTTGCATGGGTAGTGGTCTTTGCTATTTATCAGATAGGAGGAATGTTTGGATGAATAATTGGCAGAATTGGGCAGTAGCCCTTATTTTATTACTGTGCATTGTCCGTATAGGGCAGAGTATTTATTCTTTTTTTCGTGGAGTGAAGGAAAAACGTAATCCTTGTGCAAATTGTGCAACTGGCTGTGAATTAAAGAATTTATATGAGAAGAAACGTTCGGAGTGTCGTGAAGAAAGAAAAGAAACAAAGAAAAAATGCTGCGGATAGTTGGTAGTTCCAAAAAATGTACTACCTTTGCATCCGCAAACGAGAAAGACTGGTTCCTTGGATGAGTGGCTTAGTCAGCGGTCTGCAAAACCGTGTACGGCGGTTCGAATCCGCCAGGAACCTCAAAAACTCCGGAATATCTATTTGAATATTCCGGAGTTTTTTTTCATAAAATCATCATAGAAACTTGTGGGTTCGGGTAAACGTAGGTTCTATAAGACATTAAAACATCGGTAATTGGTATATGAATCCTACTGATACTCTGTTCGTAGAGTAGTTTTCTTGTCCAAGTGATTTAGCGCGGGCTGTAAAATCATAAGTACGGCCTACGTAAGTGAGGAAGAAATGCAGGTTGGTATCCATAGGGTAGAACTCTACACCGGCAAAGTAGCCCCATGCGGTACGGTATTTCCCTTTTTCTAAATTTTCCTGTTGTTTGGTGAGAGATGCTGTTTCGTACATCCCTTTTACGAAGACATTCCATTTAGGTAGAAAACGGTAATTCAATTTAGTTACCATTGAAAAGTATCCGACGTTGGAAGCATTGTGCCCTTCCATGCTGCCTGTTATTCCTGTCATGATGCCTTTGCGGTCGATACTCTCTTTGGAGTACATGAAATCGAGGAACATATTGAACTTATCTAAGTTTAGTTCATTACCGAACGCATAATAATAGAGGTACTTGTCTTTTGCTTCGTTCATGATAGAAGCAGACCAGCGCGTCTTGAAGATGTCATTGAAATTTCCGTTCCAGTTCAAAGTATACACCAGTGGAAGCTTGCCCGATTCTATTGTGGGGAGTTCATTTTCGGCGTTTTCAACACCATATGTCTTGTTGAAAGAACCGTTGCGGCTGTCCAATATTTGAAGGTTCAACTGCTGGTGGGCGTTAATATCGTAACCGATGTTCAAACCGGTCATGAAGTTGCTCATGTTCTCAATCATATCGCTATATTCGTATATTTCGATAGGATTCAGATCGAATTCAATGCCACCGTATGCAGTACATTGCTTGCCGGCAAAGATAGAGAACCCCTTTCCTAACTTTACGCCAATTCCGGCAATATCGATAGAGGTAGGAAGATTGTCTATATTTCCACTGCTGTCATTTGATCGGTTTAGCCGTTGCCGGTACCGGTATGAGAGCCAGTTGTTGAGATTTCCTTTGGCTTCAATGCGGAGTTGTCTCATTTTGAAAGCCCCTTCTTCAAAACCATTGCGGAAATTGGCATCGAAACTGCCTTGCATGTTGAGGAATAAGTTGAACTTATCCTGTTTTTTCTTTACGTTGGTGAGTTCTTCAAACAGCGTTTTATTCTCAAGGAACTTCTCGTTTTTTTCTGTATTTTGAGAATACATGCTTTGCATGCAGCTTGCTGCCAGGAGTATAAATGTCAGTTTTTTTATCATTGCCACCGTTTTTTAGTATTCATTAAAATATTCCTGAATCTGTTTCCAGTCATTGGTCTTGGTTAGCGCAAGCATTAGCAAAACACGTGACTTCTGAGGATTTAACTCCTGTGATGCGATAAACTGATATTGCGCATCGTCTACTTCTGCGTCGAGAGAGGTCGGGCCTGTCGGCACTCTTGATGAACGGACCACAAGTATACCTTTCTTGCGTGCATCTATTAGTATGGGAAATATATTCTTATGAATATTTCCGTTGCCTACTCCTGCATGGATAATACCTTTATATCCGTTATCTAACATTGGGGCGACGATATCGGCTTCGATGTTTGAGTAACTGTAAACGATACCTACTTTGGGGAGTGAGTTCAAGTTGGTAACATCGAATACGGATTGAGTAGTATGTTTCTTTGCGGATGACATATTATATGTGACCTTGCCATTCAAGACATAGCCAAGTGCGCCGTCATTGGGGGCTTGAAATGTTTGTACGTCAACGGTATTCATTTTCAGTACGCTTGCAGCACCGAGTACGCTTCCGTTCATTGCCACTAAAACGCCTTTTCCTTTGGACTCTTTTGCTCCGGCCACAACAACGGCATTATATAAGTTAAGAGGCCCGTCGGCACTGAGGGCGGTGGATGGGCGCATGGCTCCAACTAAAACAACCGGTTTATCGCTCTTTACTGTCAGGTTGAGGAAATAGGCTGTTTCTTCCATTGTATCGGTTCCATGGGTAATCACGATACCGTCAATGTCAGAGCGTTTCAGAAGCTGGTTAATCTTCTTTGCAAGAGTTAGCCAGACATCATCGTTCATATCTTGTGAACCGATTTTTACGATTTGCTCTCCTGTTACGTTAGCTATATTTTTCAGTTCAGGCACAGCGTCAAGCAGGGTACCGATAGCTACTTGTCCGGCAGTATAATTTGTGGCAGTAGCAGACGTTCCTGTTCCGGCAATTGTTCCACCGGTGGCAAGGATATGAATATTAGGCTTTTGTTGCGCAAAAGTCATCATTGCGGAAAACAGTAGCATAGCGGCTACCATACTGAGTCTTTCTAATTTTTTCATAACATAATTTGTTTAAATTAAAAAATAGGTTGAAGTATAATATATCAGAATATTTGTATGAATAATAACCCCAAAGCAATTGCAACCACAGTGGAAACAATACCTGGCATCATAAAAGAATGATTGAGTATGTATTTGCCGATCCGGGTTGTTCCTGTACGGTCAAAGTTGATGGCTGCCACTACGGTAGGATAGTTGGGAATGAAGAAATATCCGTTGACGGCGGGGAACATGGCTATCAGCATATAGGGCGATATTCCCAAAGCAATGCCGAGTGGCACTAAGGCGCGTACCGTAGCTGCCTGGCTATATAACAGGATGGACATGACAAACAAAGCGATGCCGAACAACCAGGGCATTTGGCGCACAACACCTTCAATGGAGGCGGTAAGTTGTGCCATATTACCGTTCAGGAATGTATCGCCCATCCAAGCAATGCCAAAAATAGCGATTACAGCCTGCATCCCGGCCGGGAAAACAGAACCTTGTGTCGCTTTGATTCCATCTGTTTTGGTCACTAATAGAATAATGGCTGCAGCCGAAAGCATAATGATTTCTATAATGGAAGACATGCCCAAGGTGACTGTCTCTCCACCGACAAGGAAAGAAGGACGCATACCTTCAAATGAACCGAAAAGGACAATGAAGGCGGTAGCGAGGATGAAAATAAGTACGGAAAGCATGGCATGGCGCTTGTTCTTTACATCATCAATCTTTATTTTTCTGCCATCAAAGTATCCCTCAGCCATACGCTTCTGATACTCAGGATCATCAACCAGCTCTTTTCCTACGCGCATGGAACACAGTGCACCTACCAGAACGCCGAGGATTGTAGCAGGAATCGTTATTTTCAATATATCGAATAAAGTAATATCGAATCCGGTCAGTAGGCCAAGCAGGGCAACTGTTGCTGCCGAAATAGGGCTTGCTGTAATGGCCTGCTGCGAAGCGATAACTGCAATGCCCAACGGGCGTTCGGGCCTGATTTTGGTTTCAATGGCAACTTCGGCTATGACAGGAAGAATGGAATAGGCAACATGTCCGGTTCCTGCTACAAAAGTAAATAAATAGGTTACGATAGGGCTGAGGATCGTTACGTGAGATGGATTTTTCCGTAATAGCTTTTCCGCTAACTTCACCATATAATCAAGTCCGCCGGCTGCTTGCATGCAGGAAGCTGCGGAAATAACGGCGGCAATCATTAACATTACATCTATTGGCGGTGCCGTAGGTTGCAAGCCAAATACAAAGGTTAGTATACCTAAACCCACACCACCCATCACTCCGAGGCCTATGCCTCCTAAACGTGCGCCTATGATAATAGCGGTCAGCACAAACAATAGTTGTAATATCATATATTTCTTGTTTAAAGATCAGATATAAAGGTTATTTCGTTTTTTATGTTGGCTAATTTCTGAAAATATCTTTTATATAACAAAAAAAGGGGGTGAATGTGTTGTGTTTGTTATTTTATATTTTCTAAATAAAATGTTTATTAACTAAATTTCCTGTTCATTGTGGATTAATTCATATGTATCAATTTGATATGATAAGTTCGCTAATATACTTAATACTTTCTTGTATTTAAAGTTTGTTAACCTGATATTAAAGCTTTGTGTTTACAAAACATTTTATTGTATATTTGGTTATCCTTTGATGACTATTTGTGTAAATAGTTAATAAATGTATATATATTATGAAAGAAGAAGCATTGAAGAAAACTCGCATTGAGAGTGATTTGATTGGCAGTCGGGAAATACCGGAAAATGCCATGTATGGAGTGCAAACCCTTAGAGGTATTGAGAACTTTCGGATTAGTAAATTTCATCTGAACGAGTATCCTTTATTCATCAACGCCCTCGCTATCACCAAGATGGGAGCAGCTATTGCTAATTATGAGCTTGGTTTGCTTACCGAGAAACAAGTGGACGCCATTTTGAAGGCTTGTAAAGAAATACTTGAAGGTAAGCATCATGAACAGTTCCCGGTGGATATGATTCAGGGTGGAGCCGGAACCACTACCAATATGAACGCCAACGAAGTGATAGCCAATCGCGCTCTTGAATTATTGGGGCATAAACGTGGTGAATATCAGTACTGTTCGCCGAACGACCACGTAAATCGTTCACAATCAACGAATGATGCTTATCCTACTGCTATACATATAGGTATGTATTATACTCACCTCAAACTGATGAAGCATTTTGAAGAACTGATTGATGCATTCCGGCGTAAAGCGGAAGAGTTTAAGCATATCATTAAAATGGGACGTACGCAGTTGGAGGATGCTGTTCCGATGACTCTCGGACAAACGTTTAATGGATTTGCCAGCATCTTGCATGATGAAATAAAGAACCTGAACTTTGCGGCGGAAGAGTTTCTTACTGTCAACATGGGGGCTACCGCCATCGGCACCGGTATTACGGCAGAGCCGGAATATGCTGAAAAATGCGTGAAGGCTTTGAAGGAGCTTACAGGCTGGGATATTAAATTATCTGATGATTTGGTGGGAGCTACTTCGGACACCTCCTGTCTTGTAGGATATTCTTCGGCTATGAGGAGAGTTGCGGTGAAGATGAATAAGATATGCAATGATCTTCGTCTGCTTGCATCCGGACCGCGCTGCGGATTGGGAGAAATAAATCTTCCTGCCATGCAACCGGGATCTTCTATTATGCCGGGCAAGGTAAATCCGGTTATTCCGGAAGTGATGAATCAGATTGACTATAAGGTAATAGGCAATGACCTCTGCGTGGCTATGAGTGGTGAAGCGGCACAGATGGAATTGAATGCAATGGAACCTGTTATGGCACAATGTTGTTTTGAGTCTGCCGATTTGTTGATGAACGGGTTCGACACTTTGCGTACTCTTTGCATCGATGGTATCACTGCCAATGAAGATGTGTGTCGCAGATATGTGCACGACAGCATCGGTGTGGTTACCGCCCTTAATCCGGTGATTGGTTATAAGAACTCTACCCGAATAGCCAAGGAAGCTCTTGAAACGGGAAAGGGCGTTTATGAGCTGGTATTGGAGCATAACATTCTTTCCAAAGAAGATTTGGATACTATTCTGAAACCGGAGAATATGATTAAGCCTGTAAAGTTGGATATAAAGCCTAATCTTTTATTAGAAAGAGAAGCTCGTTCCGGCATGTAACGACATCATGACATCTCTTCCCTGTACGTTGTCTTGCATCAGCAGTTCTTTACCGTAAAAGCGGATTTTGGGCTCAAGAAATACTTTGAAGCGGCGACTCACTTGGTAGGAAGTTTGCAGTCCCGCTTCTCCGCCGATAAAGAAACGGTTGTCCTGTTTTAATCTCATGGATGCCACAATTCCGGCAAACAGCTGCACATCGTATTTGCGTTCAGGGTCATATCCTGTCATTAGATTGGTAAGGTTCAGCATATAGTCAAGGCTTCCGCTTGCCATGTTATATTCTATTGCCTTACCTTTCAACTCTGCGGAGAAAGGTCCGAAGTCTGCTCCAAAGCGGAGTGAAGATAGGGGAGTGAAAGTGCGTCCTGCTGCTATCATGGCCTGATAGTTAAAGTTGCGTTTCGGTTCATATCGTTTCATCTGTATGGGAGTTGCAAAGCCGATTGCTCCGCTTGCGAAAAAAGAAGGTTTGAACAAGTCGCGATTCAGAGAACGGGCCATACGGTTTTCTTCATTGGCACGTTTGATTTCAATACCCACATTGATGCTGTATAGATTGTCGGTGAACTTTCTGGCAACGTACCGTCCCTCTTCTTTTTCATTGGTTTTTAAGGAATATGATGCCATACTGGCACGTGGTTCCAAAAATACGGAGACATCACCGAACAGGCGGTATTTCAGTTGCAAACCGCCTGTGAAGCCTGTGTATCCGCCTTTTGCGGGACGATAACCGTTTTCTTTCTGAATGTATCCCAGTTCACCGCCGGCTAACACGTTAATGGAAAACTTAGGATCGAGTTGTCTTCCGTTAAAGAAATAAGTGGCATCCAGCATACCTTCCAAACGGCTGCCTGCGTATGCCGACATCTCGTAGAATTCTTCGCCTGCGGCACTTGCAGAGGGGGCGATCACTTTTTTATGCCAGGTATCGGATGATTTGAACGCTGATAGCCGTAGGCCGAATGCCGGTATCAGCCATTTTCCGACTGACAGGCTGATATGCGGTCCGATAGAATTCACCAGTCCTATTTCGCTTGTCAGGCGGGAGCCCTGAAACTGTCCGCCGGCAGCGATACTGACAAAGGTGTTGTCCAAGAAATGATCACCTTCCAGTATGGGTATTTTGCCAAAGGGTTTCCATGCCTTGAAGCGATAGTTCATTCCGACCACTGCGCCGTAGGTCATGTCATATTTATGCCAGTTTTTCTGGAAAGAATGATCTATGCCGTCGCTCATGATAGTGAAGCGCGGTTCCAGATAAAAATCCACATGTGCGGTGGGATGCAGTTTCAGTTGAAATCCTAAATGCAAGTCGGCTACGTGCTCCATTCTGCCTGCCAGTGAGGATAGTTGGTAGCCGATTCCCGCTACGGTCAGGAACTCAAAGATACGTCCGGGGTTGTAACCGTTGACATAGGACGACACATTCAGCAGATAGTCTGCCTGCAATCCGAAGCGCACTAATGTTTCGTTGTCTATTTTTCGTGAAAAATTACCTGCTGACAGTGAAGCGCGCAAAATATGTGCGGGTGCGAACTGCCAGTTGGCTGCAATGCCGCCTACGGGGCCTGTGTTGAAGTCGGCGTTTCCTCGTGGAATCATCTTGTCCATACCGCCGAACAATGAGATATATACATTATTTTTCCACAGGGTATCAAAGGGGACTGCATCCGGATGTTGGTAGCGCTTCTGGAAAATCTGTTGCGTAGCGTCGAATCCGGGGTTGATTGTATCTTTGGAAAGTACAGTCCGGGGCGGAATACTGCTTCCTTGCTGCCGGGCAAAGGCTGTTGGCATTGCAATGTTCAATACAATCAGTATAATCAGTAGTTTCTTCATATTTTCAATTCTCTATATTCAGATTAATAAAGTTTCCAGTCGCCTTGGTCGTAATACTCCATAAATTCTTTACTGATTTCACCGTCGTTCATAGCTGTTTTATAGTATTTCTTGTCCTGTTTGATGATTGCTTCCAGTTTCTTGCAGGCTTCATCAAAATCCAAGGCATTGTCATAGCTCCATTCATACAACTTCTTTTCCCGGATGTAAATCACTAACTTCATATAGTTCGTCATGGGTGTTTCAGGAAGTTCCGCCAGGGCTTTCTCGGCTTCTTTGTTGTAACTGTCTGTTTCCATTGCCATGCACATTACAATATTGTTCAGCGGTGACGACTCTTTTACCAGCTTGAACACTTTTTTACGTTCCTCGCCCTCTTTTACGGTGGCGGCGCCCCGATAATCATAGTATCCGCCGAGGCAGTTTGCAAATGCCTTTATCATTTGAAAGCGCTCGGTGTCAGGCAGCTTATCGGCAAGGATACTGGCATCTTCAAAGTTATAGGCGCGTATGTACATGGCAAGTTGATTGGCAACGATTGTCTCAGGATTGACTTCGGTTTTTGTGACGCTGATGCCGTCATTGAAGGAGTCTACCATATTGACTTTCCGTTTGAGGTCTATCAGGGGCTTCAGTATCTCCACATCGAAAGTATCTCTGCGCAGAAGGGCTACCGCAAGGTTGTTTGCTGCCAGTATCCATGGCTTTTCTTTTCCTTTTGCATCGTATGCCATTGTTTCCCTGTATGCACGCCGGTAAAGTTTTTCCGCTTCTTTCGGTTCTTTTATCATTTGGAACAGATGCCAGTACTCGTATCGTGTGAACGACTTTTTGCCGTCGGCATATTGCGGGTCATGCAGATATTTGTCCAATATCTCATCCGGATTCAGTTCGCGGAAGATTTCATGTTTGTATTCATACTGCACTGTGCGGAGTTGAGGCAATCGTTCTTTGATGGCAGTGGCGTAGTAGGGTAGGCGTGATACGGCGGCAAATTGCGCATCGGGGTTCTTGTATTTTTCGGTAATCTCCCTTATCTCCTGCGCTTCGGCTGTCAGGCTGTCCTGTTCCAGCAGGTCGGCCACTTCATTCCAGGTTGCTACGCGGGTTTCTGTGGGATGTTTGTACACCCGGCTCCATTTGGCGGGCGGTATTACGGATGTGATTTTGTGTAGTGCAAAGTTGGTTCGCTGTTTGGCGAGGGCCAGATTGCTGGCATAACGTCCTTCGGGAGATGACACACCGGTGATTTTAAATTCTTTCAGGGTGGTTCCTTCACCATTCACGATGTTCATCAGGTCCTCCTGCAGTTTGTTCATTTGCACTATGTTGGTGGAATCTTCCGGATCCAGTTCCGCTTTGCCTACGAGAAATGTCAGTGAGATGTTTCCTGCTGTATTTCTTCGTTCGCGCCGGGGTGTTTCTTTGTATTTGTCGGGATCCAGTTCGAAATCGGGAAATGAAAACTCCAGAAACTGCAAAGGGCGTTTTATTTTGCAGGTAGTCATTTTCCATTCGGCTTCGTAAGTGGAGTGGGTGTAGTCTGCAATAATCACTTTGGATAAAACGCTGTATATGCGCCGGGGGTCGGGGACGGGTACCGAGTCGTTGATGTCCAGATTGAAACGTGTGGCATCCAGTTGCCGGCGGGTGTTGATATAGGGGGCCAGTTTGTCATTCTTTATATCATAAGCCATGCGGCGGTCTTGTGTCAGTCCGTATTCCGGTCCGTCCATGACGGTGGGGGCCATGTAGCTTACAACTTCTTCTGTGGTGCAGTCCATGATATAGGGCTGCATGATGAGGCGGCGGTTGGGAGCGCCGTAATTGCTCGGAATCGCTACCGAGTTATTTACAATCAGTTTGTTTCCTATTATCTTTCCTGCTACGGGACGGGGTTGCGGATTAGGGTTCTCCGCTACCACTTCCACTTCGTCAAGGGCGATGCCACCGTCAATATTGGCATTTATTTCTTGTTTATAGTTCACTTCGCGCAGTTCATTTTTCATTTGCACGTTGAAGATCAGCGCACCGTTTTCGGCAACGCGTATTTCATAGTATCCGTCGGCTCCCGCTACGGCATCGGCATCGAAGAGTAAAGTACCTCCTCCGCCGGTTTCCAGCGCTTTCAGGGCATCGCGCGCCGATGCCACTGTGTTGAATGCAAAGATGCGTACTGTCTCTCCCATGGGGAAAGGTCTTGGCTTCTTTTCGCCTTCGGGCAGGTTCAGCACTTTGCCGGATACGATGGAGATTTGTTGCGCCATGATTGGTATGGAAGTCGAAATCACAGCAATGCAGACAGCTAATGTTCTGATGAAATTTCTCATGGCGTATTGTTCTTTTTATTTGAAGATATAAGAAATGGAGACACCGATTTTGATGGGCAGCAGTTTGTAGCCGGTGGCGTTGGCTTGCGCTGTTCCGTCGGTGTAGTCCTCAAGATTGTCGTTTTTGTAGTATTGTTTTTGCTTGAAATATACGGCACCGAATCCGCCATGAAACTCCACGTTGAGGCGTTTGCTCAAGTTGAGTGCATAGCCAAAGGTGACTCCTGCGCCGGCTGCGTCGCCCTGATAGATGTTGTCTCCCCACGTAATGTCGTAGGATGTGCCGAGGGCGGATATTCCTACAAATTCGCGCGTCATGGGACGTCCGTTGAACCAATAGCGGTATTCGGGCATAAGGCCTATCATCTGTGCTTTGTTTCCGTAGATATTGATTGCGCCGAAAGCCGAGATGTCTATACTGCTCCGTTCGCCCACCACAAATTCGCAGCCTACGTTCGGCATCATGGCGGCAAACATCAGTCCGTTGGTCTTTACTGCTATTTGCTGGGCATGCAGGGCGGTGAAACTGCCAAGCAACAGTAGTAGCGGCAGTGCGTGTCGCGGGCGGAGAAAATGAAATAATTTCGGCATAATCTATTTTATTTGTTATTCAAAGGTATGTTCTTCACCTGGTTGCCATTCACTTACGCTGGCCTTGGCTGCCATGCTTTGCGTATACTTGATGTTAATGGTGGTGATGTATCCGGCTTTCAACCTGACGATTACCTTGTTCTGGTTCTCGTCCTTGTCTGCTTCGTCGAATACTACAATTTCTTTATTTTCCGTTTCCTCCGGCATAGAGACGTTCAGTGTCAGCTTACGGATGGCGCTATTCTCTGCAGCTTCGTAGGGAAACAACAGGTAATCTTTTACGATAGGGGCTTTATTGGCGATGATACCTAAGTTCTCCGCTTGGTAGTCAAGGAATACTGCTGTCCGGTTACTGCTGTTGTTGGAGGTAATCACTCCGGTGGCTAAGTCCATGGTTCCTTCCTGTCCTTCGCGTGTGGTGAAACTGATGCTGTTCAGTATCGGATGTGAGTCTACGGTATATTCCTGCGTGTTGGTATAAATGTTGAAACGCAGAATGGCCAAGGCGTGTTTCAACGGAAGTGACACCTTGTTGCCGGCTGCGGCAAGGGCTTTGCTGCCGGTTATCATGCCGGTATAGAGGTAGTCGGTCACAGCTTCACTGCCTTTAGTCCCGTTCACAGGGATGGAAGCGTTTCCGTTTCCGTCTGTCGAAACATCGGTTGTGTATGGATAGTAGGCATACAGATATAGCTTATCCTGTCCCGGAGGGTAGTTGACTGTGGAGCCATCGGCTATGGTCAATGCACCACTCGGCCCTACGTTCAGATATTCCAGGTTCTTCAGATAGGGCTCTATAAAATTGCCTCCTTGTTCTGTCAATCCGAACACTCCTATCGGAGCCCTTTCTTCCAATGTTGTTCCGGTGATAATTCCGCTTCGGGTGATGGTTGTTTCTATGGTGCTGACGGAGGCGTTCAGACAAACCTCCACGTTTTCCTCCCCGGATAGGGGAGGAACTACGGAGTTTTCTTGGTTACATCCTGTCAACAAAGAGAGTGTAACGCCAAAATAGAATAATATGTTTATTGGTTTCCTCATTACTTATCTTAGAAACTTGTTTCTTGTTTTATTCAATCGGTGCGTCAATATTGCCGCCGTCAAAGTCTTGCCATTCTGTCAGGGTGGCGTCCACCATTACTTCCTGCATTGAATACACTCCGATTTGCACATTGTAGATAATGCCTTGCTTGAATCCGCCCGGAGTATTCACTTGGAGGGTTACGGTTTGTTCGGTAGGCACGCTGGTGGCTGCGTCCGGAGCTTCTATGGTAACTTCCAGTTCAAGGGCTGCGGTTCCGTCGGTCGGCTTTGCCATCAGATAACCGATTTTGTCACCGCCGTTCTCTGCTATGCTCGGAGTGAATGTACCTGTGGCAACGTTATCAGTGCCGATTGACAACATGGACAATGATTCGTTTCCGGCCCATGTGAGCGTTCCGTCTATCACGTTCAGAGTGGCGCTGGTGCCATGATTCTTGATGCGCACATCTTTTACTTTCAATTTCTGTGCAGCTTCTTTGTCGGCTGCGGATTGTTTCTTGGCAGCTATCACCTGGAAAGTGAACTGGGTAAGCAAGTGGGTGAAGTTGATGTTGGGCACCCATTTATAATCATCTCCGTTTTTTCCACCGGTAGTGATCAGGTCGTGGTGATATTTCAGTTGCCGGATGTATTTGGCTTTGTAGCCTGTCAGGACGGAACTGTTCTTTTCGTCGGTACTTCCGTCGATGAAGATAGATTGCTCCGGAATGTTAGGTGCGGCGGCTTTGTTCCACATGATGTCTTGCGAACCATTGAACGTGAATCTCACTGTGGCCTGGCTGGCGGTTACAGTGGCGCCGGTTGCTTGATAAGGAGAATACCCATAGAATGTGTAGTCGTACTTGTTGTCTACGGGGTAATAGTAGACGGCTCCCGAGGTTCCGCCTCTGTAAAGGGAGATTTTCTTGGCATCTGCTTCAGAACCGGGTGAATTGGTCTGAACAGCGATTACTCCCTGAATATTGTTCAGGAGAGCGCCTGCGGCTGTACTCCAGTCTGTTGCGGCTACATCGGTGCCATTGTTGACGGCCAAAGCGAATACGCCTACATTGGTTCCTATAAAGTTTGCATCGGTAATAGGTGCGCGTGTCACCGTAGTGGAGGCTGAGGCATTTAATTCACCTCCACCCAACCGGATAACTACTTGTCCGTCGGGACTCTCAAAGTCGTCCTCGGTGGTGGGCTGTTCTGCAATGATTTCCTCGTTTTGCGAACATGCTGCCATGCAAAGGACGGCTGCCAGAAGCCATAAGTTCTTTTTCATATTTTTGTAATGAGTAATTGTTAAACATATCGTTAATTGTCTCTTGTTTCTCCAAGGAGACTATTGGTTTCAACGTGCGAAACTTCTTCTACATGCTTGGGTATTTCAATACCAACGGTTAGTACTTTTTGTACCTCCCGTTGGTCTTTGGATTGTTTCGGAAGTTATCTTCCGTAGGGAAGCCGGTTATTATTTACCGTCTTCGATGTCAGCATCGATATCGCCACCGTTTTCCCATGCGGTCAAAACAGCGGTAACTTCGATCTTCTCGAAACCGTAGATTGTAATGTATACGTTGTAAGAAGCGCCGGGCTTGAATTTTTGTGTTGTTCCTCCTGAAATCTTAGTCTGATCAATGATTAACTTGTTATCTGCCTTTTCAACTTCTTTGTATGTAATCGTACCAGTTGCTTCGTCTTTGGTATCTTCTACATATTGTTTGAGGTCTATGGATAATGTAATATTTCCGTTGTCGGGGTTGTCGATGGGGAAGAACATTACAGGCTCACCTACTTGAGTTCCTTTGGCATCAGGATCAGTGTCAGCGCTCGGAATATTTACATCCCCATAAGGATACTTAGGTACTACCGGATTTATCAAGCCTTTTGTTGGGTCCAGCTTGTTGTTAGCAGTAGCATCTTTGCTACATACTACAAAATCAGCAACACCGGTTCCGTTTCTTGTAGAAGAAGGAACGGTAAGATCCATATCAACAACATTTGCCATGTCTTTTAGAGTGATCTTAGTGACTTGCATACCAAGAGTTTTGGGCTCAGCATCGCTACTTTTGCGTTCTACCCATTGATTTGTTTGCCATTCATAACCTGCTGCACTTGCGCTACCGGCTCTTACAAAGAATTTCAAGCGTGCCAATTGGTGCTCGAATTTCAAGACAGGAACAATACCTTTACGGGCTGTACGGGCACCGAATTGATATTTCATTAATTCAGTCCATTCACTGCTCAATGTAGTGGCAATTTCTTTATAGAAACTTCCCTCGGTGGTGGCATCATTTTCGGCCATATCTATGGTTTTAGCTGCCAATAAGTCTTGAGTACCATCGATTGTAACGTTTGTTACTGTCTTTGCATCTGCTGTAATGTTTTGAGTTGCATTTTTTGCATCATCAATATGGTAGCCATAGAATGTATATTGACCGTTGGTCGGGTAATATTTATATTGAATTACACCGTTGTCACTATCTTCTGTATAGCTTTTATAGATTCTGATGGCGCCTTTGTCTTTGGCGTCAGCTTTGGGGGCTCTGAATTCAAGAACATCATTGTCAAGAATCTTGGTTTTTGCATTTTCAGCTCCTTCTTCAGCTTCTAATCCGGTATTTCTATCCACCATGTAGATGTACAGTTTCTGGCTGTTCCATGTGTTTTGGTCACCGGCAACGTCGCCCACCGAACCTGTACCTCTGGTGCTGGCTGTGACAGTAGGTACATCGAGTCCCAATGCGATCACTGCTTTGTCATTGTTCTCTTCCGGATTGCCGATACCCGGATCATTGTCTTTTGAACAACTGCTCATCACTGCGAGAGCCATTGCTGCGTAGAAAAATTGCTTTTTCATAATCATTAAAATTTTAATTAATAAAAGAAAATATATAAATCTCTGTTTGTTTTTATTCTTTTTCCTCTCCTATTTCTATGTCTCCTCCGTTTATCCACGAGGCAGCCTGTACGTTCAGTTTTATCTCTTGCGGTCCGTATATATAGGCACTGATGCTGTATTCGCGTCCGCCCATGAATCCACTGGAGAGATAAGCGCCGTTTTCGTCTTTGTTGTGCACAGCGTCTTTCAGGTCGTAACTGAAAGTGGTGATATACGGTTCGCTTTCAGTTTCGTTGGGATAATATTCCGTACTTATCAGCAGCTTGGCATTGTTGCCCGGTGGCAGCAGAAATACACCGCCGTCTGTTGCCGGACGCCGGCTCACATCCTTGTCCACATCTTCTTCCTTCACTTGTATGGGGTAGAGGGACTTTCCATTCTCATCGGTCCAGGGCTTTTCATTTCCTTCCGTATCGCGTGACGGCAGTTTGCCCGGCTCTCCGTCGGCAGGAAAGTAGACGCCTACTTTGGCAGGATCCGATGATGCTACGGTGAACACGCCTTTGTTTACACATTCTATCCATACGCCTGTGATGTAGACGACCTCTTTCGGGTTTTGACTTGCAGGATAGAACTTCAACTTGACGTATGACAGTTGGTGCTTCATCCGGATGATAGGCCAGATGTTGCGGCGTGCCGTATAGGTGCCGTAATAACAACTGCGCATCAACTGGCGCTCGTCGGCAGGAAGCTGTTTCAGCCGGGCAGCCTGTTCGCTGTAATCGGCAGCCACTTCGCGTCCGTTTTCTACGTCCTCTATCAGTGTCTTTAGGTCGGCGGCAGAGGCACACATCAAGTCCTGCGAGCCGTCCACTGTGACATCGAAGCAGATGCGGTCCGCTTCACGTTTCACTTCGCCTATCTTCGCATTGTCGTAGTAGTAGGCAAAGAAATTGAAAGCGTCGAACTCCTCCTGCAGGTTGTAGTAGGGGATATAGCCGGAACTCTTCCAGTTGACGAACGAACCGTTTCCTGCGTATGCCGCACGCTTGCCATGCTCTTTGCTTTGTTCGGCGGTGATTCCCAATGCTGCACATTCCTCGTCGGTGATTCCGTCCAGGCTGCCGTCTATGAGGCAGTAACGTCGGTCGGTGTCTTCGGCGCGGCGATGGGCATAGGTCATGCCGTTGGGGTTGTCGCGCCGGAATGCGTACACAAAGAATGTTCCGTCGTATATATGCTTGTTGAAACTTTCTTCATCTTCAGGATCCAGCACTCCCGAACCACGCGTCAACACATTATATATAGGGTCGCTGAAAGCTACCATGACGGGCAGTTGTGTCTGGTCGCCCTGGCCTCCCGGATTGTTGGGGTCATAGAGTGGCTCCTCACCGGTGTACAGGTTTCCGCAACCGGCACCAAGCAACAGCATACACCATAACAGTAAGACGGGTGCATGGCGGTATTTCCGTTTATGTATCTTATTCCTATATGTCTGTCGTTGCATTCCTATATCTCTATTATTATGTCGTCGTCCGGATTGGTCGGGTCGTTGGGTTGCCAGCCCATTCCGGTGTCATCGGATACTATTTGGTCGGCCTTTATTACTAAAGGGCTTGTTATTTCGATGTTTACGTCATCTTTGCTGTAACGGAGATAGGTTTTGCCGTCGCGCACTTCAATAAGCTGCGCCGCAGTCAATTCATCATAAGGATTGATGGCTCCGTAGATGTAGCGGCTGTTTTTTACAGGTTTGCCGTCTTGGTCCAGCACCGGGGCTCCGGAAGCGTCCAGCCGGTTGGCAGACACCTGCAAGGCAACCTGCAGGATGCCCGGTCCATTGAGATGCCCTTTGGCGGCGCTCGGTATGACGCCCAGGGTGTGGAAGTGCACCACGCACCGGTAGGTGTTCTCTCCGGTTTGCGTAAACTCGTCGGGCTGTGCCTGGTGTACCATCCGGTAGAGGCGGGTGGTGTCCAGGCAGGCTTCGGATATGTTGAAGTGTCCGCAAGCGCCGGACAGTTCAATGATAGGCGGCAAGAGGTCTTCTTTTTTTATATCTCCCTCGGTGCGGATATTTAGGATGATATTGATGCGCTGGCTGATGCGTTGCATGTCAAAGTCAATGAGGGTCGGTCCGCCTGTCCGGATGTCTATATCCTTTTGCACTGCATAGTATATGGGAGATTTCAATTCCTGCAAATATTCCTCGTCCGGATTAAAGTCCGGCAGGTCGTTACCTGCCACGATGTCGGGCTTTTTGTCGCCCATGCTGCTTATTTGCAGATAAAGGTCTTTCACGCTCACCCGGTTGTCGTGAATGTAGTTGTCCAGATTGCTTATGCTGACGATTGGAAGCGGTGAAGGCTCTGTGCCGTCAGCCGGTGCCGCAGCATCTGTGCACTGGTCGTTGATGACGAAAATATTGTATTCGCCTCCGCGCAGATAGAAAGAGGAGCCGTCTCCCTCTTCTGTTTGGGGATTGTCCGAAGAACTTTCCTGTTGTGTGATATTGCCGGCTGTTGCAGGATCTATGGATGTGTCCACGATGCCGCGGGTGCGCCAGGTATTGATGATACGGCTTGCTATGATGTGCATCTCTGCCGGAATCTCATCTTTGTCGGTATCCCCCCAGTTCAGCCTTACGCGCATATCGGTGATATGCGGGTGTCCTTCCTCCGGGCAGAGGTCTACCGAAGTGCAGGAGCAGAAGCAGCACAACAGGCTGAGGGCAAGATATGTCAGTGTCTTGTTTTTCATGCTTTGCCCTCCTTCTTTTCCTTATTGGAAGTTTCGGCTTCTTCTTGCTCCGCTTCTGTATCTTCTTTGGTTGCTTTTACTTCCTGTTGTCCGTCCTTTTTCTTGTTTTTTCCGGATTCTTTCTTCTTTTTCTTTCCTTTCTTCTCTTTAGCTGCTTGTTTGGCATCTTTGGCGGCACGTTTGCCGAGCTTGGTGGAATCCTGTGCTTCGGCTTTTCGCTTCAGTTGTTTTTCGTATTCTTTCAGTGCCTTGTCTATTGTTTTCTCCTGTTCGGATGTAAGGGTGTCGCTAAGCTGTATGCCCAGTGAATCCGCTACGTGCTTGCGCAGCTTGTCGGCGGCTTCTTTCAGGGCCTGTTCCTTGCGCTCCTGTTGCATCAACCGCCACTGTTTCAACTCTTCTTTGGTGAGCAGGCTGTCCGGACGGCTGAAACCTTGTTTTTGGACGGCACCGGCAATGGAGTCGATGCGCAGGCGCATGGCGTTGATTTTGGCATTGATTGCATTACGCTTCTCGCTGCGTATCTGTACCCGGCGGTAGACAGATGCTTTGTACTTGCTTCCCACAGACATGAACCGATAGACGAAAGCTACCCGCAGGTCGGTAATCAAGGGGAAGGGAACGATGTGTCCGCCCTTGCATTTGTCTGCTATGCGCGGATAACAGTTGCTTTCAGTATCATGGGTGTAGACATCATACGAGGTGTACAGAAGTCCGGCCGAACCGCCTAATTCCAAGTCGATATAATTATTGCGGTAACCGTAGAGCGGGGCGGTATAACCAACGCTGATGCCGGCGCCGTAAGCATTGCCTTGTTTACCTTCTTTGCCGATTTTCAGGTTATAGCTGGAGGCGTTGACGTATACTCCCCAGTAGTAAGCACGCTCTTGTCGCGGATTCTTGCGCTGGGTGGTGAACACCGTTTCTTTCAGTCGGGTGTATAATCCGGCGTCTTTGGTGACGCCGCCGCGTTGGCGGGTGCGGAAATACTGCCTCCATTCCACGCGTGCGTCGAACACATTAAATATCAGGGAAGGGGTGTACGTCTGGGAGGTATTCCAGTTCCATTTTATGTTGGCGCTGATTGTACGCTTGTTTCGGATGGTATTGCCCAAGTCGAACTCCACACCAATATTGGGAATAGTCAATAACCAGTCCACTGCATTTGTCTTGATTCCCCAGCGGTCTTTGAAAGATATTTCTTCTGCTTTTGCATCATCTTTCCTGCCGCGTTGCGTTTGGGCATATGCGTTAGTCAAAGTTATTGATATAAGAAAGCACACTACAATTCTTTTGGATAAAAAAAAGTAATGCTTTTTTTTATGCTCTTGTGATAAAATCACTTTTCTTTAATTTTTTTTATTTGTTTGTTTGTGACGCCAAAAATATATAGCGAAAACGTAAAAACAAAGTTTTCCGTTAACTTTATTTGAGACTTGAGCCTTTTTTAACGCAAAATAGCTAATTTCTGTTTTAGTTGAATAATTTTGTAACGGTTTTCCGGGATAAAAATAGGGAGATATAAAGAAAAAGGTGTAAATTCTATTTGATAGAACTTACACCTTTTCACTTGAAAAATATTTTTTACTTTCCTTTATGCCTGTTCGCGCGCTTCTTGCGAATCTCTGCTTTCATTTTCGCCGCACCGGAACCATGAAGGCCGGTAATATAGGTCTTTTTCTTGGCTTTGGTTTTCACCTTGTTTTCTTCCTTAGGCTTGTCTTTCTTGCCTTTGAAAACAATACCGCCCATCATTGCTTCTTCTATACTCACGTTGCTATTGTATTAAATATTATAATGTAAATTGCTGTGCCACAAGTCTGCTATATGCTATTTGGCAGGTAGTATCTCAATCCAGTAATCATCCGGATCATTGATGAAGTACAGTCCCATAGCGGTGTTTTCAAAACACACCCAGCCATTCTCCTTATGATATTGGCGGATGGCATCGTAGTCTCCGGCTACGCGGAAGCACAGGTGACTTTCATTCTCGCCCAGTTCGTAGGCTTGGGGATGTTCTTTCAGGCAGGTCAGTTCCAGCAGGAAACCTGTGCTGCCGTCGGTGAGATAGACCAACGTGAAAGAGCCGTCCGACGCCTCTTTCCGATGATGCTCTTTCAGTCCTAATGCCTTTTCGTAGAAAGTGATGCTACGTTCCAGATTGGTGACATTTATATTGAAATGGTCAAATTTACTTTTTATTTCCACTGTTGTCCGTTGTTAGGTTTGATTATTGATTTATTTGATTTTCGCTTTCAGGATTTCGCCTATATACGTACGCGGCATGCCTTCTATCGGAGCCTGTGACGGGAACTTCTTACATTCCAGTATAATGGAAGGCTCGTTCTGTCCGTTAGGATAGAAACGTACGGTGTAATTCTGTGCCGCATCCATTTGTCCGTAAGGCTGGTCGGGCGACAGGATGGTGAATACCACCGCTTTGTTGCCGGCTATTTTGCCTAATGAACCGCCGGCATTGGCCGTCATCATTGTCATATTGAAAGGTTCTTCGCCGATTACGATTACCAATTTGCCGTTTCCGGTCTGGATTGCATCCGAGGGGATGGCATCCGGAGACACTTCCCTGTATGCGGTGGAGGCTGATTCGGTGGCGGCAACCGGAGTTGCAGATGTTTTGGGAGTTTCCACCGTAACCTGCGTCTTGGGAGTGATAACCGTTGTGCCGGAATTCACAAGTGCTGTTTCCGCTTTCTTCTCTTCCTTCTTTTCCACAGCAGGAGCTTTGGCGGCAGTGCTGGCGCTTAGGGCTTCTGTTATATCGACACAGAGATCGTCAACGAAGTCCACTGTTTTTCTGCGCCATTTGGCAAGGCCGCGTACCAGTTTGGTCTTGGACTTGTTCAAAGCGTATTTGTCGGTAATCCATTCTTCGGCGGTATATTTTTCCTTTCCCTCGCGATAGCTGAAACGGATTTTTTCTACTTCGAGGGCACATTTCTCCGGCTGGCAGGTGAGGGTGAGCTGGTAGAGTATTTCGGTTCTGTCCAGTGACAGGGCTGTGGAGCTGAACACGATCCATTCGTCGCCCATGCCCACAATCTGTCCTTTTTCCCGGTTGGAATAGACCACGCGGCTGGTATTCTCATTCTTGGCCAGTCGTGCGTCCATCCACTTCAACAGGCGGGAATAGATTGTATCTTGAGACATGCCGGGGATACTGAAATCTTTGGTAAATACCACTTTTCCGTCTGCTTCGGGAACAGCGCCGGCCAGATACTTACTGTCATCCCGTTGGGCGTGCAGCAAGGCGGGCATGCAAAGGCAGAATAGTGCAAAAAGAACTTGTGTTAAATTTTTCATAATGCTATGTTTTATTTAGTAATATCAAAACTCTCACCCCGGCGGGAAATCGTCAGGAAACGGCAGCCTTTGCTTTCGGCAAAAGTGCGGAATGAGTTGCCGCCCCGGTAGTCTTCGCTGAAGTGCATTGGTGCAAATATAGTGGTTTTTATTCGTTCCACGAATTGTTCCGCACCGCGCATGTAATCTTTTCCGATGCGGCTGTCCACCGGAAACATGGCTACGTCTACCAGAGGGGCCTTTTGTTGCAGGGTTTTTATTTCTGCGAGAAAGTCGCCTTCGGCCTTGCGTATTTCCTGCGGGGTGGACTCTTCGCTCCAGTGCCAGTTGTTCAGGTCGCCGGCGTGGAACAGGCGGATGCCCTGCAAGTCTATCAGGAAGGAGATGCCGACGTCGGTGGAGCCGAAGGCTTCGATGCGGATGTGTCCGTCTTCATAGACGTCGCCTTTATTTATATAGGTGGCATCTTCCGCCGCTGCACGCCGATGTTTCAGAATATCTTTGGAGAAGATATACCGGATGTCGGGGCGCTCTTCCTTCCATGAAAGAACTTCGCGGTTGAAGTGGTCGGGGTGGAAATGCGAGGAAAGCACGTAGAGCATCCCCGGTTTCTTTAGCAGGCAGTCATGCACGATTCCCCGGTTCGGCGCCTCTTCCGAGGTGTCTTTGTAGTAATCGATGATGACTGTCACGCCGTCCGCTTCAATCGCGAAGCCGCTATGGTAGATATAATCAAGTTTCATTGTACGGATTCAATTATAGCGCAATATTACGAAAAACGCTACACAAACTTCCGCTTTCGCTGTTATTTTATGCAAAAGCCCTACATCGGGACCTCCATCAGCAGGATATGCGAGTCTTTCAGGGTCTCTATTTCCAGGCTGTTGGTTTCGTACACTCCCATGCCGTCACGACGTGAAAGCACTGTGCCGTCCACTTTTATTTCGCCTTCTATCAGGAATATGTACACTCCTGCGTGTGACTGGTGCAGGTGGTAGCCCGTCTTTTTTCCGGCTTCCACCTCTCCAATGGAGAACCAGGTTTGTTGCAGCATTTTGGCGGGAGCGTTGCCGTCGGGAGACACGATGAGGGCAAGCTCGTTCTTGTGCAGGTAGGAACGGATGTCATAGTCCTGATAGGCGGGAGGGGTATTCAGCTTTTCGGGCATCACCCAGATTTGAAGGAGTTCCACTTCTTCGGTGTCGCTGCCGTTCATCTCACTGTGGTAGATGCCTGTGCCGGCGCTCATCGTCTGGATGTAGCCCGGGGTGATGGTGCGGTGGTTCTGCTTGCTGTCGCCATGTTGCAGCCGGCCTTTCAAGGGAATGGTGATAATCTCCATGTTTTTATGGGGATGGGTGCCGAAGCCTTCGCCGGGGGCTATACGGTCGTCGTTCAGTACGCGCAAGGCTCCGAAGTTCATACGGCGCGGGTTGTAGTATCCGTCGAAACTGAATGTATGGTAACTGTCGAGCCAATCGTATAAAGAACGTCCGCGGCTCTCGGCTTTGTCTATTACTTTTTTCATAACCTGTTTTTTTTAATGGTTTATCTGTATGTAACAAGCAAGCGTGTAGGAAAGTTTGGGCCGCGGATGATTAATGTTCTATAAAAAGTCTTTTACAGTTTGACTTCATTTTCCAGTTTCTTATGTTCCATGAAGTCTTTTATGTTCAGCAGGGTGGTGGCGGCAATGTTGGCGAGTGCCTCACGCGTGAAAAATGCCTGGTGGGAGGTTACGATTACATTATTAAATGACAACAAACGCGCCAGGGTGTCGTCGTCGATGATCTTGTCCGACTGGTCTTCGTAGAAATATTCGCTTTCTTCCTCGTACACGTCCAGTCCGGCGGAACCGATTTTCTTGTTTTTCAGTCCTTCTATCAAAGCGTTGGTGTGGATGAGTTGTCCCCGTCCGGTATTGATAATCATCACGCCGTCTTTCATCTTGCCGATGGAATAGTCGTTGATGAGGTATTTGGTCTGTTCGGTAAGGGGGCAGTGCAGGGAAATGATGTCCGAGCTATGGTACAGTTCGTCCAGTGTGGTATATACCACCTGATGTTCCCTGGCGAAATTGTAGTCGGGATAGAGGTCGTAGGCAAGGATGTTCATGCCGAAACCGCGCAGAATGGTAATGAGCTTTTTGGCGATCTTTCCCGTTCCGATGATACCTGCTGTCTTGCCGTACATGTCGAATCCCAGAAGTCCATGCAGCGAGAAGTTCCCGTCGCGCGTACGCCAAGTGGCGCGGGGTATTTTCCGGTTGAGGGAAAGCATGAGGGCAACTGTGTATTCGGCCACCGCATAGGGGGAGTAGGCGGGCACGCGTACTACGGTGATGCCGTTTTCGGCGGCTGCTTTCAGGTCTACGTTGTTATATCCGGCGCAGCGCAGGGCAAGCAGTTTCACGCCGTTTGCTGCCATTTGCCGGATGACTTCCGCGTCGGCCGTATCGTTCACGAAGATGCACACTGCATCCACGCCTTGCGTCAGTATGACGTTGTTCAGGTTGAGATGCCCTTTATAATAACGGAGTTCAAAACCGTATTCGCTGTTTTTTTCATTGAATGAAGCCTCATCGTAGGGCTTGCTGCCGAAGAATGCAATAGTATATGCCATGAGTTTTTAGTTTTTAGCAATGTTTTGCTTTATTATTACATAGAAATAACACATACAAAGATAATAAGGTTTAGGAAATATCGGGCGGGTTAATCTTATAGTTTCATTTTCCGGCGGTTAATGCTTTTCCTTGCTTTGCCCATTCCTTTCCACCATGAGGTAAGTTTCTTTCCACCATGGTGGAAAGAAACTTACCTCATGGAGGAACGAAAACTACTCCATGGTGGAAAGATTTAGCTTCAGTGGTTTTTTCTCTTAATGATAAGAACGCTGTGTGCTGAACATAGTAGTGGCAAGGCAAGAAATGTCCGGTTTATAAAGAAACACCTTATTTATATAGGTGTATATCTTAAATGTTTCAATAGAAACTATTGATTTTTTCAATTAATTCCTTGCCCTGTCATAAAATTAATGCACAAAACAGTTTTTCATGTGCAGGATTATTGTACCTTTGCGCCCGAAAACAATAAAAAAGATTTAGATGAGAAAAATTTCATTGATTAGCATTGCGATGCTAATCGTTTCAATTCCAACTTTTGCGGGAGGTCTCCTGACAAATACAAATCAACATCCTGCTTTCCTTCGTATGCTGTCTCGCGGTGCAAATACTACCGGTGTAGATGCTGCCTTGTCCAACCCTGCGGGTCTGGCTTTTTTGCCGAAAGACGGATTTTATACATCCTTGAGTGTCCAAAGCGCTTTTCAGACAAGAGATATTGATGCTTCGTGTGAAGCCTTGGGATTGGATAAGTATTATGAGGGTAAGGCATCGGCGCCCGTCATCCCCAGTGTGTTTGCCGCTTATAAGAAAGGCGACTGGACTATTTCCGGTTTCTTTGCCATTACCGGCGGTGGAGGAAAGGCATCGTTCGATGACGGTCTGTCCATGTTCGACGCCATGGTGATAGGCGGATTGGGGCAAAAGGGTATTCCGGGCAATGCCTATTCATTGAAAAGCTACATGGACGGCAAACAGTATATCTATTCCGTACAGTTGGGCTTGACTTATAAAATAACGGATTGGCTTTCCGCTTTTGCGGGCGGACGTATGAACTACTTCACAGGTGGGTACGAAGGAGCGCTGAAAGCAAGTTCCGCCGTTGAATTGCCTTCACCCGCAGGAGGAACGATACCCACCGGCACCGAACTCATCGGTATTGATTTGGATTGCAGCCAGACGGGTTGGGGATTTACTCCGGTTATCGGCTTGGATGCCAAATTCGGCAAGTTGAACATTGGTGCGAAATATGAGTTTAAGGCCAATTTGAACATAGAGAATAATACCAAAGTGAACTCGCTCCGTATGTTGGGCGCTCCCGAAACCGAGCTGGGTGACTACAAGCATGGAGTGAACACTCCGAACGACATCCCTGCCATGCTTTCGGTGGCTGCTGCCTATGAGTTCCTTCCTGTGCTGCGTGCATCGGTGGAATATCACTTCTATGATGATAAAAACGCAGGTATGGCAAACGGCAAACAGAAGTATCTGACAAAGGGAACGAACGAGTACCTGGCAGGTATAGAATGGGACGTGATAAGCAGACTGACGCTGAGTGGCGGCGTACAGTTCACCGATTACGGTTTGTCCGATGATTATCAGTCTGACACCAGTTTCTCTTGCGACTCATACTCTTTGGGATTCGGAGCAAAGTTGCAGCTCTCGGAAAGAGCCGATTTGAATGTGGGCTATATGTGGACCAATTATGAAGATTATACAAAGACAACTCAAAACTATAATGGCATAGGCGTGCCGGGCACAAACGTGTACAGCCGCACCAACAAGGTTTTCGGCCTTAGTATAGACTATCGCTTCTGATATTTCATAATCCAACCTTTATATATGGAAGAAAGGGGATGCTCCGAGGTTCGGAACATCCCCCTTCTTCGTTTTTATACAGATTAGAAAGAATATTGTACCAGCAGGTTCATGCGGTTGGCATGATTGGCGGAACTGTCGAAATTCGTACGCCAGCCGCGCAGGTATTCCGCGCCTACCTGCATGTCGGGAGTGACATTCCAAAACAGGTTCGCTACGAAATATTGCCCGTAACGGTAGGTATCCGCTTCGTTGGCAGGATAGCCGTTTTCGGAATAGAGGCGCGACATGCTGTATGTGCTCGAAAGGAACACTTTCGGACTGATGTTGTATTGCAGGCCTGCATACCAGCCCAGCATGGGCAGCGCCTGCATCTTTCCTTCGTTGTCGGGATCGGGAACAATGTCCACATTCAGGTTGCTGATGTCGTTGAGGTATTGTCCGATGCCTTTTCCGTAAGTGGCCTGCCCGAACACCTGCCATTGCCTGCCCAGATTGAAAGTGGCGGATGCCTGTACGCCGAACCCGGTGACGGCATGCGCCTTGTCGCTCTGCGTATCGGTGTAGGTCATGCTGCGGATAAGCCCGCCCACGCGCAAATGGCTTTTGCTGTTCCAGCCGTACTGTGCATAGGCGGTGAAGTCCGGCATGCGCTGTTGTGCGATGGTGAGTCCGTCATTGGTTGTTCCGTCTACGGAGGGCATTTCGATGGAAGCGTTGAAGCGGAAATTCTTCAGTCTCTTGTAGGTATATGCCAGTTGGGTGGCGCGATAAAAAGTCGCTCCGTCGGGACCCTGGAAGTCGATTGTGGAAGGCAGTGCGCCTAAGTCCATGAAGCCGCCGTAGGTGTAGCCCACCGTTATGTCCCGGAAAGAGACATAGGCATTGCGCAGTTGGAATCCTTTGCTGGAGCCGTCCCGGAAGTTGCCGGCGGTGTACACCACGAAATCTCCGAGGATTTTGGTATGCCCCACCAGTTTCAGGAAAATGGTGGAAGTGCCGGCATCCATTTGGAACTGGTTCCTGATTTTGCTTCCGTTGGGGATATAAGCCGGGATGAAGTCGATGTTGTCTACGATACCTCCGAAGTCATACTCTGCTGTGGCACGTACGTAGCCGCCGATACCCAGGGCAAACTTGCCTTTTCTGTCCGTCAGCAGGAAACGGGGCGCTTGCGGTTCGTGGATGTAGGTGAGTTGCGACTCGTTCATGATGCGGATAATTTCGTCGCCTGCCTTGTCTATGGTCACCAGTACGACGCCTTTGGGGGATTCTTCCTCGATAATCACTTTTTTTTGTGCGCGGGCTGCGGATGCCGGCAGCATTGCACAGCACAGCAGAAACACTGCTTTTAAGATTGTTTTCATTTAAGTTAGGTTTTGGTGAATGTGCTTTGAACAACTTAAATTTAAAATGGTTTTGAGGTCACCGAAAGAAAGCGTATCTTTGCGCCCGGTTTAACAATGAGATGCCGCGAATAGCGGTCGTGTATTCTAGAACACCACGTAAAAAACAGGAGTATGAAGCAAAAAGTATCTGTACCTTTTATGCTGCTGGGCATTCTGTTCAATGTCTGTCTGATAGCGGCCAATCTTCTTGAGACAAAAGTCATTCAGGTTTTCGGCATCACCGTTACTGCCGGACTGTTAGTGTTTCCCGTTTCCTATATCATCAACGATTGCATTGCCGAAGTGTGGGGATTTCGCAAGGCGCGCCTGATCATCTGGAGCGGCTTTGCCATGAACTTCTTTGTGGTGATGCTGGGACTGATTGCCGTTGCCCTGCCGGCTGCTCCCTTTTGGGAAGGGGCGCCCCATTTCAATTTTGTCTTTGGCATGGCGCCGCGCATTGTCGCGGCAAGTTTGTCGGCATTTCTGGTGGGCTCGTTTTTAAATGCCTACGTCATGAGCCGCATGAAAGTGGCAAGCGGCGGACGGCACTTTTCAGCACGCGCCATTTGGTCGACGGTGGCGGGTGAGACTGCCGATTCGCTGATCTTCTTTCCGGTGGCGTTTGGAGGCATCATCGCGTGGCAGGAGCTGCTGGTGATGATGTGCATCCAGATTGTGCTGAAATCCCTGTATGAGGTGCTGATTCTTCCGGTGACAATCCGGGTGGTGAACGCAATCAAGAGAATAGACGGAAGCGATGTCTATGATGAGGGAATATCCTATAAAGTGTGGAAAATCAGTGAGATTTAATGGTCTCTCAATCGTCAAACAATAAATTAATATCAAGGGTGAACAAAGAAGCAGCATTGGTCGTGTTCAGCGGTGGGCAGGATTCGACAACTTGCCTGTTCTGGGCAAAGCGTGAGTTTAAGAAAGTATATGCGTTGAGTTTCCTGTATGGGCAGAAGCACCGGAAGGAAGTGGACTTGGCGCGGGAGATAGCGCGTAAAGCGGGAGTGGAGTTTGAAGTGATGGATGTTTCGCTCATTGGCAAGCTGGGGCGCAACTCCTTGACGGACACCGGTATGGCTATGGATGAGGAAAAACCGGCGGATAGTTTCCCGAACACTTTTGTGCCGGGACGCAACCTGTTCTTTCTTAGCATTGCCGCCGTCTATGCCCGCGAAAAGGGCATCAATCACATCGTGACGGGTGTGTCGCAAACGGATTTCAGCGGGTATCCCGATTGCCGGGATACTTTCATCAAATCGTTGAACGTAACGCTCAACCTTGCCATGGACGGGCAGTTTGTCTTTCACACGCCCCTGATGTGGATTGACAAGGCCGAGACTTGGGCATTGGCGGATGAGCTGGGAGTGCTCGACCTGATCCGCCACGAAACGCTCACCTGCTATAACGGCATCCCCGGTGACGGGTGCGGACATTGTCCGGCATGTAAGCTGAGGCGTGAGGGGCTGGAGAAGTATCTGGCGGGAAAAGGATAATTACTAACATTTTAATCAAGAATAATATGGCCGAGTTAAAAGACCAGCTTTCCTTGCTGGGAAGAAAAACCGAATATAAACAGGACTATGCTCCGGAAGTGCTGGAAGCGTTTGACAACAAGCATCCCGGTAATGATTATTGGGTACGTTTCAACTGTCCGGAATTCACCAGCCTTTGTCCCATAACGGGGCAGCCGGATTTTGCGGAAATCCGCATCAGCTATATTCCCGATGTGAAAATGGTGGAGAGCAAGAGCCTGAAACTCTATCTGTTCAGTTTTCGCAATCATGGCGCTTTCCATGAGGACTGCGTGAATATCATAATGAAAGACCTTATCCGCCTGATGAACCCCAAGTATATCGAGGTTACGGGAATTTTCACCCCGCGCGGCGGGATCTCTATTTATCCTTATGCCAACTATGGCCGTCCCGGCACGAAATACGAACAAATGGCGGAACATCGTTTGATGATTCGGGAGTAGAACTGTCCTTTTTTATGTGATATACCTATCAATAGTGATTGTGGGTATGATATATTTCTGAATATGGCAGCCTCGTAATTACCTAAAACAGGTGATTGCGGGGCTTTCTTTTTCTGATGACCTTTGCATCCGGTATTAGTAACAACTTAACAGTCATTTAAAATTGAAAACAGCCATATTAAATCTATCCTTGTTCTTCCTGTCGGCGTGCGCCTTTTCCACCTATGCGCAGAAGCCGGGAAAAACAATGATTTCCGGTAAGGTCATATCTACGGAAAAAGAAGTGGTGGACTTTGCGACGGTCTATCTGAAAGGAACCGGTCATGGGGGAATAACCAATCAGGAAGGTATCTATCATGTGAGTGCACCCGCGGGAAACTATACGCTGGTGGTGTCGGCTGTCGGCTATAAAACCGTAGAGAAACCGGTGACGCTGCTCAGAGGGCAACGGGTGAGGCAGAACATAACAATCAGTCCCGAAACCCAGCAGTTGGACGAAGTGACGGTAGTGTCGACGGGGGTAAGCCGCCTCAAGCGTTCGGCGTTCAATGCTGTGGCAGTGGATACGAAGGAATTGCAGAATACAACCAAGAACCTGAGTGACGCACTGGCCAAAGCGCCGGGCATGAAGCTGCGCGAGTCGGGCGGGGTAGGGTCGGACATGCAGCTTATGCTGGACGGTTTCAGCGGAAAACATGTAAAGGTGTTTATCGACGGCGTTCCGCAGGAAGGTGTGGGAAGCTCTTTCGGACTGAATAATATTCCGGTGAATTTTGCAGACCGTATCGAAGTCTATAAAGGCGTAGTGCCTGTGGGGTTCGGGACGGATGCCATCGGCGGGGTCATCAATATCGTCACGAACAAGAAACGCCGCCGCTGGTTTTTGGATGCATCCTATTCCTACGGCTCGTTCAATACGCATAAATCCAACGTGAACTTCGGACAGACCTTCAAGAACGGCTTCACCTATGAGATCAATGCTTTTCAGAACTATTCGGACAATGATTATCACATTGAAGCTCCGGTAGAAGACTTTGAGACGGGCAGGATAGACCGCGATAAAAAGGTGCGCGTCAAACGTTTCAATGATACGTACCATAATGAAGCGGTCGTTGGCAAAGTGGGGGTGGTCGACAAGAAATGGGCGGACCGTTTGATGCTGGGTTTCACCTACTCCAATATGTATCAGGACATACAGACCGGAGTGCGTCAGGACATCGTTTACGGCCAGAAACACAGGAAAGGACATTCGCTGATGCCTTCGTTGGAATATTACAAGCGTAATTTGTTTGCAAAAGGGCTGGATGTGGCGCTGACCGTCAACTACAACAAGAACCTGACAACGAATGTGGACACCGCTTCCTATAAATACAACTGGTATGGAGACAGGAAGTTGCTGAACTCTCCCGGAGAACAGTCCTACCAACATTCGCGTGCCGACAATAACAACTGGAATGGTACGTTCACCGCCAATTATCGCCTTGGCAAGATGCACATGCTGACTTTCAACCATGTGCTGAACACTTTCAGCCGTTCCAATACTTCTCTGCTTGCCAAAGAGGAACAGTCGGATGCCATAGCGAAGGAGACCCGCAAGAACATCTCCGGTGTCTCTTACCGTCTGATGCCGTCCGAAACCTGGAACTTATCCGTGTTCGGCAAGTATTACAACCAGTTTGTTGCCGGACCGGTAGCCACCGATGCCAACCAAAACGACTATGTGCGCACTACCCGTAGCGTAAACTCCATAGGGTATGGGGCTGCCGGAACTTATTTCATCCTGCCGGGACTGCAGGCAAAACTCTCTTATGAAAAAGCCTACCGCCTGCCCACCATAGAAGAGATGTTCGGCAATGAGGATCTGGAAATGGGAGACATCGGCATCAGACCGGAGAACAGCGATAACGTAAACCTGAACCTAAGCTATAACAGAACTTTCGGCAGACATTCCGTATATGTGGAAGGAGGGCTGGTTTATCGCAATACCAAGGATTATATCCAGCGCAACATAACCGACCTGAGTGGCGGCAAGTCGGCAGCCACTTATATAAACTACGGAAAGGTGCTGACGAAGGGATATAACATATCCGCCCGTTACGGCTTCGGCAAATGGGTGAGTGTCGGCGGTAATTTCACGCAGATGGACGTGCGCGATAATATGAAGACTTCCATATCCGGCAGTGCGGAGAACATTGCCTACAAAGAACGTATGCCCAACCTGCCGTATATCTTTGCCGATTCCGACGTGACATTCTACTGGCGGGACCTCGGACGAAAAGGAAATGCACTGACTGTGTCCTACGATAATCAGTACTTGCACAGCTTCACGTACTATTCGTCCAAAATCGGTTCGAATAAAGGCGACTATGTGGTTCCAAGCCAGTTCTCGCATAATCTGTCCCTATCCTACAGCCTTCGCGACGGACGTTATAATCTGTCATTCGAGTGCAGGAACTTTACGGACGAGCAACTGTATGATAATTTCAGCTTGCAGAAGGCCGGACGGGCATTTTATGGAAAGGTACGCGTATACTTCGGCAATTGAAACAATGAATAAACCGGTAACGATTAGTGTAATATAATTAAAGTAACAACAACATGAAAAAGAATCTTTTATTAGCCGGACTTTTCGCCTCTGCAATGGCGGGACCGGTATTGACATCTTGTACGGATACGGAAGTGCCGGGCGGCGGAAACGCCAATGGGTCCAAAGGTGATTTTGTAGTCGCCTCCTCTGTCACTGCTTCAAACAATACGGTGAACGTGTTGCTGACTTCCAAGACTTTGGACGAGGGTGTCATCTCTACCGTCAACAACGGACTTGTCAACGACGGCGCTTCCCAGTGGGTGTTCTATAAAGACCGCTATCTCTATGGGCTGACTTATAATCAGGGAAATGCCGGTACCACCCGTTCTTATGTCATGAACTCCAACAACGAAGTGCAGGCGCGTTCGGGAGAGTTTGCCGTCAAGCGATTTACGACCTATGGCATTTATGACAAATATATCATCACTGCTTCCACCGGCGACGGTCCTACGGAATATGCCGACGGCAACCTGTATCTGCCTAAGATGTTCTTGCTTTCCTATCTGGATGTAGCGGCCGAAACATTCGAGACCAACGACACGAAAGTAAAGGCCTATATGTCTGAGAACTTCTTGGGCAATGGTGAGTTTGTGACATTGGCGGGCATCTTGGAGCATGACAAGAAGATATACAGCGCAGCCGTTCCTATGGGATTGAGCCAGTATGGCGCTGCCGTAGACGGCGGCAAGTATATATTGCCGGGCAATGAGACTTTGGTGAAGACCGAAGACGGCGGTTCCAACAGCAGCGCCTATAAGAAAGGTGAGTTGCAATGGACGCAGTATCCCAACGAGTGTTGGGTGGCAATCTTCGATGATGCTACTATGACGACCAAGAAACTCATCAAGACTGATAAAATCAGTTATGCCTGCGGGCGTTTCAAGTCCCAGTATTACCAGACTATCTGGGAGGCAGGCAACGGCGATGTTTATGTGTTCTCCCCAAGCTATGCCAAAACAATGAAAGATGCCCGTCAGCAGACAACGTTGCCGGCAGGTGTAGTGCGTATTCCCAACGGTCAGGAGGACTTTGACAGCTACTACTGCGATTTGGAGAAGCAAAGTGGCGGAAAATCTTTCCTGCGTTGCTGGCATATTGCGGACGACTACTTCCTGTTGCTGATGTACGACCGCCCTCTGACGGAGACAGGCTTTGAAGCCAAAGAACTGGCTGTCTTTAAAGCGGAAAGCAAGAAACTCACATATGTGACCGGGCTTCCGTCGGCAGACCTGATTTCCGGCTTCGGAAATACTCTGTATGCGGAGAACGGCTATGCTTATATGGCTGTGACGACTACGGACGGATATCCTGCCGTCTATAAGATAGACCCGTCGAGCGCAACTGCTACGAAAGGTGTGGCGGTAGAGGCTACACAGATTACGGGTATCGGTAAGTTGAGTCCCCTGAACTGAATACCATGAAAAAGGCATTTCGTAGAATACACTTATGGCTGTCCGTCCCATTCGGATTGATTATTACGGTTATTTGTCTTTCGGGTGCTGCACTGGTGTTTGAAGATGAAGTAATGGAGTTGTGCAGGCACGACCTCTATTATGTGGAAAAAGCAGGCGGCGCTCCGCTTCCGGTGGAACACCTGATTGGGAAAGTTGCCGAAACATTGCCGGACAGCGTTACCGTTACGGGCGTCTCCATTTCCTCTGATGCGGAACGTGCGTATCAGGTCAGCCTGTCAAAACCGCGTCGGGCTTCCATCTATGTGGATCAGTATACAGGTGAGGTGAAAGGACGGAATGAACGTGCACCGTTCTTTCTCACCATGTTCAGGCTGCATCGCTGGCTGATGGACAGCATGAAGCCGGGCGATGGTGTGTTTTGGGGCAAGATGATTGTAGGGGTAAGCACTTTGATGTTCGTGTTCGTACTTATATCGGGTGCCGTCATTTGGTGGCCCCGCACAAAAAAAGTTCTGAAAAACAGCCTGAAGATTACTGTCAATAAAGGCTGGCGGCGCTTTTGGTATGGTTTGCACGTGGCGGGTGGCATGTATGCGCTTGTGTTTCTTTTAATAATGGCTTTGACGGGACTCACCTGGTCTTTCTCATGGTATCGTACAGGTTTTTACAAAGTGTTCGGAGCGGAGATGAAGCAGGAAGGTCATGGGAAAGAAAGAAAAGGGAGAACCTCTTATGCTTGCTGGCAGCAAGTGTATGAGGAACTGAAAGCGCGCAATGCCGATTACAGGCTGATTACGATTTCCGACGGTTCTGCCGGCGTGTCATTCGCGCGGTTGGGCAACCGGCGGGCTGTTGACTGTTACTCCTTTAACCCGCAGAACGGCGAAATCACCGGAACCGTATTGTATAAGGATACCGATGCTTCGGGCAAGATACGCGGCTGGATATATTCTATGCATGTGGGAAGCTGGGGAGGTATCGTTACCCGTATCATGGCGTTCATTGCTGCATTGTTGGGTGGAACGCTTCCGTTGACAGGCTATTATTTGTGGATGAGGCGCATCGGACGTGCATGAAACATTTGTATGCCTTTTTAAGCAGGAGTGATTATTCTTCTGATTTCAGCCTCGGTCCCGCAAAACGGTCCATGAGTTTGTAGCTTGATTGTGCACATGGCAGCGGCAAAACAGCCTGCTTCCTGATAGGAGACACCTTTGTTACGCATATACAGATAGCCTACCATATAGGTGTCTCCGCACCCCGTAGCATCTACTATTTGCAGGGCGGAGTAGGCGGGGATTTCATGGAACTGTCCTTTGGCATATATCAGCGAACCTTTATCTCCCAATGTGAGCAATACTTCTTTCACGCCCCAGTCGGCAATGAGCAAGGCGGCTTCGCGAGGATCTTTGCATCCGGTAAGCACTTCCATTTCGGTTTCGTTGGCTTTCAGTATGTGGATATGCTTCAAGGCCTCTTTCTTTTCCGTCCAGTCCACCGGCAGCACCTTCTCATTATCCACTTTGCGCAGAAACCCCTGAACGTCTACCGATAGCACCCCTTTGCTTGAAAGGTACTTGATGACATCCAATGAAAAATCATCGGCCAACAGGCTGCCCAAGTGGATGATCCGGGCACTGACATCTTGCAACCCTTCCATTGTGAACGGATCGGCCTTTGCTGTGACACGCTGGGTCCGTTCGTTCTGGTTTTCTCCGTATATATTTTCAAAGCAGACGGAATGGACGCTGGGCAGAGTTTTCACCTCGATGCCCTCTTTCCGTATATCCTCCACGACATTCATTTCTGTGTCGGCAAGGGCCGTGACCAATAAAAAACCGCTCGGATCGAGATGCTTAATGGCATGCGCAAAGTAGAAAGAGGTGCCGCCCGGCATGTATATCGTATTTTTTGTGGTAACTATCTTGTCTTGTGTGATATAACCGATGCAGCATAAATCGTGTACACTCATTGTTCCCTGTTGTTTTTATTCGTTTATTTATTTGCAATTTTGCCGCAAAGGTAGTGATTTATTGAGAAAAATCGTAAAATGGCTTATTTCAGTTCTGTGTGTACTTGTATTTTGCAGGTGTTATTCCTGTTATTTTCTTGAATAGGAGGGTGAAATACCGGACGTTTGCATAACCTAATTTCTTGGCTGTCATATGGACCGTATTGTCCTTGTCCAATAACATTCTTTTGGCGATGTTCAGCCGCATCAGCTGAAAGTATTCGTGAATGCTTTTTCCGGTCTCGAATTTTAATAAATCGCTGAAATAGCGGGGAGACAGGTGGAAGGCATCCGCACAGTATTCTTCTGTCGGCAATACACCGTCTGCCAGTTTACCGGACAGGATGTATTTGCTCAACAGTAGGTCTGTCTTGTGCAGGATTGTTTTATTGGCTTCGCAGCGGGTGATGAATTGGCGTTCGTTGAAACGTGCACAGTAATCCAGCAATAACTCGATATGGCGCGAAATCAAAATCTTGCTATGGCAGTCTATGGCGTGTTGGAGCTCCTCTTCGATATTGCGGATGCACTCTATAATTTTCATCTTTTCGCGTAATGACAGGTGCAGTGACTCGTTCAGCTTATAGAAGAAGAATGAATAATCTTTGATGTGGCTTTCCAGTGTTGTACATGCTATCAGGTCCGGATGAAAGGCCAATAACCAACCTTTCCGGGCAAGCGTATTGCCTGTGTCCAGCTTCATGGTTTCTCCGGGGATACGGAATATCAGCGATGCATTGGAATAATCGTAGTATTTGCGTCCGTACGTAAGATACTCTGCTTCTCCTTCTATCAGGGTGATTGTATAGAAATCACATCTGACAGTACGTTGCTCCAGGGGTGCCTTGGATAAGTCGATGACACTCACCAGCGGATGCAACGTCTTATGGCCCATACAGCAATTGCATTGATGTACGGTATCTATGTTTAGTATCTTTTTTTTCATAAGGACAATCTGAACCGCAACCTTTATATTTGTAGCTTTCTGTATTCTCCGGGTGTGTATCCTACATTCTTTTTGAATATACGATTGAAGTGCTGTGAATATTGGAACCCTAACTCATAAGCAATCTGGCTGACGGTTTTCTCTGTTCCTGCAATCATCTCCTTGGCTAAGTCGATCATCCTGTTCTGGATATATTCCTGTGCGCTTTTTCCGGTTTCTTTTTTTATCAGGTCACCGAAATAGTTGGGGGACAGGAACACTTTGTCCGCAAAGTATTTTACGGAAGGCAGTCCGTCTGTTTGCAGTTTGTCACTTTGGAAATAGTCATCGAGCAGTGTTTCGAATTTTACCAATACACTTTTGTTGCTTTCCGAACGGGTGATGAACTGCCTTTCATAGAACCGCATACAGTAATCCAGCAATAACTCGATGTTTCGTGATATCAGACGCTTGCTATGCTTGTCGATGGGGCGTTGCAGCTCCATCTTTATTTTTTCCAAACAATCTATGAATATTCCCTTTTCTTCTTCAGACAGATGCAGGGCTTCGGCTGAGGTATACGAAAAAAACGAATAATGTTTGATATCCTGTCCCAAAGAAGTTCCTTTGATCAAATCGGGATGGAACAACAGGCCATGGGCATTTGGCTTTACTCCTTGCTGCATCTCTACCTCAACGACCTGTCCCGGAGCGAAACTGGTAACCGTTCCTTCCTGATAATCATAAGTCTGCCTGCCGTAACGGATATCTCCGCATTTGACGTTTTTCAGAAAAAGGGCATATACTCCGTAGTTCATCGTGAAATGTGTGGGAAACCGGGGAGCTTCCGACAGGTTTACTATACTGACCAGCGGATGTAATGTTTCGAGTCCAAAGAGCCGGTTGTATTGATCTACTGTGTCCAGCTTAATAACTTCTTTCATACGATATCATTTTTTAGTCCTGCACAAATGTAAAGAATTAAATCGTACGTAGTACATCGTACAGTACAGAATCAGTAAATAGGTTACAAATGTCTGTAATTCATTTACATGTTTCGCGAGATGGATTTATTCGCTATTAGGGGAAGCCATGGTATAAAGTGGAGATAAAGAAAAAGCTCTGAAATTATTGAATTTCAGAGCTTTTTCTTTGCGGTGCGTACGGGACTCGAACCCGTGACCCCATGCGTGACAGGCATGTATTCTAACCAACTGAACTAACGCACCATGATTTCATTTTTCCGTCGCTATCTCTCTCGATTGCGGTTGCAAAGGTAGGCGTTTTTTTTGAACCTGCAATAGCTGTGATGAACTTTTTTTTGATAGTGTGTGGCTGTGTTTGCTTTATATCCTCATATTGAGAATATTGTAAAAAACAAGGAGAATGTGATTTAACAACTATTTAGAAACATGTTCCAGTTGTGTTTATGTAGCATTTAGTACCCGATTAGAAAACTGTTTTTGGAGAAAACGAAACATTTTACGCCTACTTTTAAACTTCTTGCTCGAAAAGTTCGTTATTTTGCAATAAATCGTTATTTTTGCGAACTCAAAACAAGAATGTTGTAATTAGAAAGTAACAAAAAAGATATTTTAGGATGATGAAAACAGCCAAACTGTTGCTTCACTGTCCCGACAAACCGGGTATTCTGGCAGAGGTAACAGACTTTATAACGGTGAACAAAGGAAATATTATCTATTTGGATCAATATGTAGATCATGTGGAAAATATATTCTTCATGCGTATTGAATGGGAATTGGAAAATTTTCTGGTTCCTCAGGAGAAAATAGAGGATTATTTTGAAACGTTGTATGCACAGAAGTATGGAATGAGCTTCCGCCTTTATTTCTCAGATGCCAAACCGCGTATGGCTATCTTTGTGTCGAAAATGTCGCATTGCCTCTTCGATTTGTTGGCGCGCTATACGGCAGGGGAGTGGAATGTAGAAATACCTCTTATAATAAGTAATCATCCCGACTTGCAACATGTAGCGGAGCGTTTTGGCATACCTTTCCATCTTTTTCCTATTACTAAGGAGACAAAGGAGGAACAGGAAAAGAAAGAAATGGAACTGCTTGCCAAGCATAAAGTGAACTTCATAGTGCTGGCGCGTTATATGCAAGTTATTTCCGAGAAGATGATAAATGCTTATCCCAACCGTATTATCAATATACACCACTCTTTCCTTCCGGCATTTGTAGGTGCGAAACCCTATCATGCGGCATTTGAGCGTGGCGTAAAGATTATTGGCGCTACCAGTCACTATGTTACTACGGAACTGGATGCCGGGCCAATTATCGAACAGGATGTGGTGCGCATCACGCATAAGGACACTGTGCAGGATTTGGTGAATAAGGGCAAGGATTTGGAGAAGATTGTTCTTTCACGTGCCGTCCAGAAACATATTGAACGTAAGGTATTGGCGTATAAGAATAAGACCGTAATATTTAATTAGTAGCTGATGAAGGTTGCAGTCATTAAATATAATGCAGGTAACATCCGATCGGTGGATTATGCCTTGAGGCGCTTGGGTGTTGAGGCGGAGATTACGGCGGATGAAGCTGTGCTGCGTGCTGCGGATAAAGTTATCTTTCCCGGAGTAGGAGAAGCGGAAACGACCATGAATTTTCTGAATGGGGGAAATATGGGTCAGTTGATAAAGGAATTGCGTCAACCGGTGCTGGGGATTTGTCTGGGCATGCAGTTGATGTGTCGGCATTCGGAAGAAGGAAATGTGGACTGCTTGGGTATTTTTGATGTTGATGTGAAACGTTTTGTCTCGCAAAAACATGAAGATAAGGTGCCTCACATGGGATGGAACACGATTACGCAAACGAACAGCGACCTTTTCAAAGGTTTTACGAAAGAGGAGTTTGTCTATTTCGTACACAGTTTCTATGTCCCGGTTAATGATTGTACCGCTGCCGTAACAAATTACATACTCCCATTCAGCGCTGCCTTGCATAAAGATAATTACTATGCCACCCAGTTTCATCCTGAAAAAAGCGGTAGTGTAGGCGAACGTATCCTGCAAAATTTTCTGGACTTATAAGCGAAAAGAGTTGGTATTTGATAACTTGTAATTGATTGAAATGATAGAACTGATCCCCGCTATTGACATTATCGACGGAAAGTGTGTACGTCTTTCCCAGGGTGACTATGATAGCAAGAAAGTGTATAATGAGAATCCCGTAGAGGTGGCTAAGGAACTTGAAGCGCATGGTATTCGCCGCCTTCATGTGGTGGATCTTGATGGTGCCGCTTCCCACCATGTGGTGAACTATCGCACATTGGAGCAGATTGCTTCTCGTACTTCCTTGATTATAGATTTCGGTGGTGGTGTAAAGAGCGATGAGGATCTGGTCATTGCATTTGAAAACGGTGCACAAATGGTGACGGGAGGGAGCATTGCAGTAAAGAACCCCGAACGTTTCTGCCACTGGTTGCAAACATACGGTTCTGAAAAAATAATCCTCGGAGCTGATGTTAAAGATCATAAGATTGCCGTTAACGGTTGGAAAGACGAGAGTGCTTGTGAACTGTTCCCTTTTCTGAAAGATTATGTGGAGAAAGGTATTCGCAAGGTCATCTGTACGGATATCAACTGTGACGGTATGTTGCAAGGTCCTTCTACGGCTTTGTACAAAGAAATATTAGAGGCGAACTCCGGATTGTACCTTATTGCCAGCGGGGGAGTGAGCTGTGCCGATGATATTCGCCAACTGGAGGCTGCGGGCGTGCCTGCCGTAATTTTCGGTAAGGCTTTGTATGAGGGACGTATAACTTTCAAGGAACTGGAAGGGTTTATGATTTGAAATCATAAATCTAAAATCATAAATAAAAGAAGAGTGTTAGCAAAAAGAATCATTCCCTGTCTTGACATCAAAGACGGACAGACTGTAAAAGGAACTAATTTTGTGAACCTGCGCCATGCAGGCGATCCGGTTGAACTGGCGCGTGCTTATAGCGGGCAGGGGGCTGATGAACTGGTGTTTCTGGATATTACTGCCAGTTTTGAAGGACGCAAGACGTTTGCCGAACTGGTAAAGCGTATCGCTGCCAATATCAGCATCCCTTTCACCGTAGGCGGTGGCATCCATGAATTGAGCGATGTGGACCGGCTTTTAAATGCGGGTGCTGACAAAATATCTATCAATTCCTCTGCTATCCGTCGTCCTGAACTGATTGATGAAATAGCCAAGCACTTCGGGTCACAGGTCTGTGTACTTGCCGTTGATGCTAAACAGACAGAGAAAGGCTGGTGGTGTTATCTCAATGGTGGACGTGTAGAAACGGGCAAAGAACTCTTTTCTTGGGCAAAAGAAGCGCAGGAACGTGGCGCAGGCGAGGTCCTTTTTACCAGTATGAACCATGACGGAGTAAAGACCGGATACGCCAATGAAGCCCTTGCAACTCTTGCCGACGGGCTTTCCATACCGATTATCGCATCGGGTGGGGCAGGAGCCAAAGAGCACTTCCGCGATGTCTTTGTAGAAGGAAAAGCGGATGCCGCTTTGGCAGCCAGTGTTTTTCATTTCGGAGAAATTAAAATTCCCGATTTAAAATCGTATCTTTGCGCCCAGGGAATTGCAATGCGCCGGATTTGAAAAGGTGGTAATTTGAAAAAGATGATGAAGTGGCAGGGATGATAAAGTGATAAATACCTAATAATATATATTGAAGATGTTGGACTTTGATAAAATGAACGGACTTGTTCCGGCAATTATACAGGATGCCGATACAGCTAAAGTGCTGATGTTGGGGTTTATGAACCGGGAAGCATACGATAAGACGGTAGAGATCGGTAAGGTGACATTCTTTAGCCGCACAAAGAACCGTCTTTGGACGAAAGGAGAAGAAAGTGGTAATTTCCTGAATGTGGTTTCCATGAAAGAAGACTGCGACAAGGACACTTTGCTTATTCAGGTACATCCTGTCGGTCCGGTTTGCCATACCGGTACGGACACCTGCTGGGGCGAGAAAAACGAACAGCCTGTTATGTTTCTAAAACTTCTTCAGGATTTCATTGACAAGCGTCATGCCGAAATGCCTGAAGGTTCCTACACTACCAGTCTGTTTCAGTCCGGCGTCAATAAAATGGCGCAAAAGGTAGGCGAGGAAGCTGTTGAGACTGTCATCGAGGCATGTAATGGTACGGACGAACGTCTGATATATGAAGGTGCGGATTTGCTGTACCATCTTATTGTATTGTTGACATCCAAAGGTTATCGTATAGAAGACCTGGCACGTGAGCTGGAAGAACGCCACAGTGCTACTTGGAAAAAACACTAAGCTAATTAGTAATTATTATCATGGACGAAGCGCTGATACGGTATAAAGACGTGGAGATACACCAACAGGAGCTGTGCGTGTTGAACAGTGTGAATCTGGAACTGCATAAGGGGGAGTTTGTCTACCTTATCGGTAAAGTAGGTTCGGGCAAGACGAGCTTGCTCAAAACCTTCTATGGTGAACTGGATGTTGCTGCGGGTGATGCTGAGGTGTTGGGATATGACATGCTGCGTATCAAGCGCAAGCATATTCCGCAGTTACGTCGTAAGCTGGGCATTGTCTTTCAGGACTTCCAACTGCTTACAGACCGTACGGTACATGATAATCTTGAGTTTGTGCTTCGCGCCACCGGGTGGAAAAACAAAGGGGAAATAAAAGACCGTATTAACGAAGTTTTACAGTTGGTGGGCATGAGTAATAAAGGTTATAAGTATCCCAATGAATTGTCGGGCGGAGAGCAACAACGTATCGTGATAGCCCGCGCCGTACTCAATTCTCCCGAGGTGATTCTTGCCGACGAGCCTACGGGAAATTTGGATGTGGAGACCGGTTTTGCCATTACTCAACTCCTGCATGATATCAGTGCGGCAGGTTCACTTGTCATTATGACTACGCACAATATGCAGTTGCTTTGGGAGTATCCGGGACGCGTATATCGCTGTGCCGATCATTTGATAACGGATGTGACGGAGCAGTATTCCGTTGCAGTGCCGACAGAAGAAAAATAAACAAGATTATATAACATTTTAATACAGGAACGAAAATGAAAGTTTTAAAGTTTGGAGGTACTTCAGTAGGTTCGGCTCAGCGAATGAAGGAAGTGGCCAAATTGATTACCGATGGTGAACGTAAGATTGTGGTTCTCTCCGCCATGTCGGGTACCACAAACACATTGGTTGAGATTTCGGACTATCTGTACAAGAAAAATCCGGAAGGTGCTAACGAGATTATCAATAGACTGGAAACAAAATACCGCCAGCATATCGATGAACTCTATGCTACTCCTGAATATAAACAGAAGGGTTTGGAACTTATCAAATCTCATTTCGATTATATCCGTTCTTATACCAAAGACCTTTTCACACTGTTCGAGGAAAAAGTTGTGCTGGCACAAGGTGAGTTGATTTCTACTGCTATGATGAACTATTATCTGCAAGAATGTGGTGTGAAGTCAGTTTTACTCCCGGCTTTAGAATATATGCGTACGGACAAAAATGCCGAGCCCGATCCGGTTTATATCAAAGATAAACTTCAGGTTCAGCTCGAACTGCATCCCAATGCCGAAATCTATATCACGCAAGGTTTTATCTGCCGCAATGCCTATGGCGAGGTAGATAATTTGCAACGGGGTGGCAGTGACTATACCGCTTCATTGATCGGCGCGGCCGTCAAGGCTTCTGAAATTCAGATATGGACTGATATTGATGGTATGCATAATAATGACCCGCGTGTTGTAGATAAGACTTCTCCTGTGCGTCATCTCCACTTTGAAGAGGCGGCTGAGTTGGCATACTTTGGTGCAAAAATCCTGCATCCCACTTGTATCCAGCCTGCCAAGTACGCTAACATCCCCGTACGTCTGCTCAATACAATGGATCCCACAGCTCCGGGCACACTCATTTCCAATGATACGGAGAAGGGTAAGATCAAGGCAGTAGCCGCCAAGGAGAATATTACGGCTATTAAAATTAAGTCCAGCCGTATGCTGCTTGCTCATGGTTTCCTACGTAAGGTATTTGAAATTTTCGAAAGCTACCAGACTTCTATCGATATGATTTGTACATCCGAGGTAGGAGTGTCCGTTTCTATCGATAACACCAAGCATCTTAACGAAATATTGGATGACTTGAAGAAATACGGTACGGTGACGGTGGATAAGGATATGTGCATTATCTGCGTAGTGGGTGACCTTGAATGGGAAAATGTAGGCTTTGAAGCTAAGGCTCTTGATGCCATGCGTGATATTCCGGTGCGTATGATTTCTTTCGGCGGCAGCAACTATAACATTTCTTTCCTCATTCGTGAATGTGATAAGAAACAGGCTTTGCAGTCACTCAGTGATGCGCTGTTCAATGAGTAATATAAAGAAATAGTAGATTATGAGCGCTTTTACCTTTTGATAAAAGCGCTCTTTTTAACTGAATGACGAACAACCCATAATAATTGTATGAAAGGAACATTTCCTATTGATAAATTCCGCGAACTGCGTACACCGTTTTATTATTACGATACGAAAGTATTGCGTGATACTTTGACTTGCATCCGCACTGAAGCGTCACGCTACGATAATTATTCGGTGCATTATGCGGTAAAGGCTAATGCCAATTCCAAAGTCCTCACTATTATCCGAGAAAGCGGATTGGGGGCGGACTGTGTTAGCGGTGGTGAAATTCGTGCAGCAATCAAGGCGGGGTTTCCTGCCAATAAGATAGTGTTTGCCGGAGTAGGCAAAGCAGACTGGGAAATAAATCTCGGGTTGGATTATGACATCTTCTGCTTTAACGTAGAGTCCATTCCCGAATTGGAGATTATTAATGAACTGGCTGAGGCGAAAGGTAAGATAGCTAATGTCGCTTTCCGTATCAATCCCAATGTTGGAGCACATACTCATGCCAATATCACTACCGGATTAGCTGAAAATAAATTCGGCATCAGTATGCAGGATATGGACCATGTGATAGATGTGGCGCAGGAAATGAAGAATGTCAAATTCATCGGACTTCATTTTCATATCGGTTCACAGATACTGGACATGGGCGATTTTGTAGCTTTGTGCAATCGTGTCAATGAATTGCAGGACAGGCTTGAAGCTCGCCAGATACGCATTGAACATATCAATGTGGGGGGGGGGCTCGGCATTGATTACGGACATCCCAACCGTCAGGCGATACCCGATTTCAAAAGCTATTTTGAAACGTACGACAATTGCCTGAAACTTCGTTCTTATCAGACGCTTCATTTTGAGTTGGGACGTTCGGTGGTAGGGCAGTGCGGTTCGCTTATTTCGAGAGTGTTGTACGTAAAGCAAGGTGCTAATAAGCAGTTTGCCATTTTGGATGCAGGTATGACGGATTTGATTCGCCCTGCACTCTATCAGGCTTTCCACAAGATAGAGAACATTACGTCCGACGCTCCGCTGCAGACTTATGATGTTGTGGGCCCTATCTGTGAGTCATCCGATGTCTTTGGTAAGGCTGTTGATTTGAATGGCGTGAAGCGTGGTGACCTCATGGCGCTTCGTTCTGCCGGAGCCTACGGTGAAATTATGGCTTCGGGCTATAACTGTCGTGAGCTGCCGCAGGGCTATACATCGGATGAGTTAGTGTAAGCGTACAAGTTTATAGAGGAATTATAGAGCACAGAAACAATCTTTTTGTTTCTGTGCTTATTTTTTATAGCTACTTGATTTTTTTATTGTATTTTTACAACAGTAATATCTGATATAAATTCCATTATGAAACACAAATCAATTTTCTTTTCAATCAGTCTGATACTAAGCTCTTTTTCCCTTTCGTCACAGGAATTGCCGAAAGAGGTGGTTTGGCAAAAAGTAGAAGGGGTTAATGTACCGATTCCACCTCAAACGCATCCTCGGTTGTACGTCCGTTCGTCCGATTTACCTGTTTTAAAGGAGCGAATGAAAACTCCGCAGGCACAACAAACCCTTTCTCTCATGAAGGAGTTGGGCAAGGATCGTACGCCTGATGAAGAAGCTGCCGTAACAAATCGCGGATTTCGCTATTATTATGAAATGCGCGGTGTCACGACGAGAGTACAGTTACAGGCTCTCGATTATCTTTTGGATGGTGATAAACGCTTGGCTCGTAGGGCTATTACCGCCATGCTCGACACATTGCAACGTGCCAGTTTTGGTACCCGTTCCGATATGTCGAGGGCCAGTGGGGCTATGCTGATAACGGGTGCTATGGTATATGACTGGTGCTACGATCAAATGAAAAGTTCGGAGAAACAAGCCTATATCAAAGAGTTTGTCCGGTTGGCAAAAAGTATGGAGTGTGGTTATCCGCCGCGCAACAACCAGCCCATAGCAGGCCATCTGTCAGAATGGATGATTATGCGTGATATGCTGTCGGCTGGCATTGCTATTTATGATGAATATCCCGATATGTACAACCATGTCATTACTATGCTCTATCGTGATTATATTCCGGCTCGTAACTATTTCTACGGAGGACAGAACTATCATCAGGGTACTAACTATGTGCATGTACGTTTTGCCTGTGACCTTTTTCCTCTTTGGATTTTAGAGAAAATGGGGGCGGGCAGCATTTATGATTCTTCGGCAAGATTTGTGCTTTATGACATTATTTATCGCCGGCGTCCCGACGGGGTGTTGTTGCCTTCGGGCGATGATTATCCGCAAAATCGTCCTGCACTGCTCACGATGCCTACGCCAATGATGTTAGCTTCCAGTTACTATAAGGATGAATATCTTGCTTATGAGTTCGAGCGTAATCCTCATTTGAATAAGTCGGGCAATGAATCTATGAACCACTGTCTGATATACGATTTACTGTGGCGTGACTATAATCTGAAAGGTAAAGCTCCTGATGATCTTCCTTTGACCCGCTATTCCGGTACTCCTTATGGCTGGATGATTGCCCGTACGGGGTGGGGTGCCAATAGTGTAATTGCCGAAATGAAGATAAATGAACAGTTTGTGGGTAACCACCAGCACATGGACGGAGGTAGCTTCCAGATTTATCACAAAGGACCTTTGGCAATTGATGCAGGCGCTTATAGCGGTAGTTCAGGTGGCTATAACAGTCCCAACAACAAGAACTACTTTAAACGTACCATTGCTCACAATTCATTGTTGGTGTACGATCCTGATGAAAAATTTGAATGTTGGAACTATGGAGGAGGTGGAAAGACCCGGTTTGCAGCCAATGACGGCGGGCAGCGTATGTGTGGCGAGGGTTGGAAAACTTGTAATTCGCTTGATAGTCTCTTGTCCGAAGAGTATACGGTGGGCAAAGTGTTGGCGCATGGGTTTGGTCCTGATGCGCAAACGCCCGATTATTCTTATTTGAAAGGAGATATTACTCAAGCCTACACCCGGAAGGTGAAGGAGGCCAAACGTTCATTTGTGTTCCTCAACCTGCAATCGGAGCAGGTGCCTGCTGCGCTTATTGTCTATGACAAAGTAGTGGCTTCCAATTCCGGTTATCGTAAATATTGGTTATTACATAGTATTGAGGAACCTACACTTGAAAGCAACACTTTCACAGTGCGACGTACCAAAGATGGTGATAGCGGTATGTTACATAACACCGTACTTTTGCCCCAAGCGGACAATATGCATATTGATAAGGTAGGCGGTCCCGGCAAAGAAAATTGGGTGTTCGGAACCAATTATCCCAATGATGCCGTAGCCCCTTATCTTGACAATGCCAATGAGCGTGGTGCGTGGAGAGTAGAGTTGTCTCCTGTTGCTCCTGCCGCTACCGACAACTTTTTGAATGTAATACAGGTCGCCGATAATCAATGCAATAAACTAAATGCCGTACAGCGTATTGAAAATGAGCTGGTTGTAGGCGCTCAATTGGCTGATCGCGTAGTAACTTTTGCTAAGAATAGCGAACAATTATGCCGGGACTTTGCTTTCTCTGTGAGTGGTACGGGAATATTTAAGTTTGTTATCACTGACCTTAAGGCAGGCAACTGGCAGGTAAAGAAAGACGGTCGTGTTTTTATTCCGCTGGCTGAGGTGCGGGCTTCCGAGGGTGTTCTCTCTTTTGAAGGTACAGCCGGGAATTATGAGTTCTGCCGGTAGCTGTCCTGTAATGTAACTGGAACATTTGTAAGGTTAGATTTTACTTATTTTACTAAATAATGTTATCGGTGTGAACAATCTATGTGTGTTCTTGTTATATTTGTAATCATTTCAATTTAATTAATAAATACAATTATGATAACAGAAAAATTACAGAATGCAATTAACGAGCAGATTACGGCTGAGATGTGGTCATCCAACCTTTATTTAGCAATGTCTTTCTATATGGAGAAAGAGGGTTATTGCGGTATGGCTTCTTGGTTGAAGAAGCAGTCATTCGAAGAACATGGACATGCTTGTGAACTGGCCTCATATATTATTAAGCGTGGCGGTAAGGCAAAATTGGATAAAATTGATGTTGTTCCTAATGACTTCGGTACTCCGCTGGAAGTATTCGAACAGGTTTATGAACATGAATGTCGTGTGTCAAAGATGATTGATGCTCTTGTAGATGTAGCCGCTGCTGAAAAGGATAAAGCTTCTCAAGATTTCTTGTGGGGATTTGTTCGTGAGCAGGTAGAAGAAGAAGCTACTGCATCGGGCATCGTAGATATGGTGAAGAAAGCCGGTGCTACCGGAATTTTCTTTGTTGATGCGAAGCTGGGTGAAAGAAAATAAGAGAAAAAGTAATAAAGAGATAGGGTGGTAAAGGCGACAAGCCTTGCCACCCTATCATTTTATATTATCCTTTCAATATTCCTAATTCCTTTCCTACTTTTATAAATGCTGCGATACACTTATCCAAGTGTTCCTTGTTGTGTCCGGCAGAAATCTGAACGCGGATACGCGCTTGGTCTTTGGGTACGACAGGATAATAGAAGCCGGTTACGTAAATACCTTCCTCCTGCATGCGGGCTGCATAAATCTGAGATAACTTGGCATCATACAGCATTACGGCGCAAATGGCGCTTTGGGTAGGTTTGATGTCGAATCCGGCGGCTGTCATTTTATCGCGGAAATAGTTTACGTTTTCTACTAACTTGTCATGTAGCGAATTGCTCTCTTTCAACATCTTGAATACTTCGAGGCTGGCACCGATGATGCCCGGAGCAAGTGAGTTGGAGAACAAGTACGGACGGCTGCGCTGGCGTAATAGGTCGATAATCTCCTTGCGTCCTGTGGTGAAACCACCTAAAGCACCGCCAAAGGCTTTGCCCAACGTACCGGTATAGATGTCCACGCGTCCGTAAGTGTCGTATAGTTCACTCACGCCATGACCGGTAGCGCCTACCACACCGGCGGAGTGGGATTCGTCTACCATTACTAATGCATCGTATTTCTCAGCAAGATCACAGATTTTATCCATAGGAGCCACATTGCCATCCATGGAGAATACTCCGTCTGTCACGATGATGCGGAAACGCTGTGCTTGCGCTTCCTGCAAGCATTTTTCAAGTTCGGTCATATCGGCATTGGCATAGCGGTAGCGTTTGGCTTTGCAAAGACGTACGCCGTCGATGATGGAAGCGTGGTTCAGTGAGTCGGAGATAATAGCATCTTCTTCGGTGAAAAGAGGTTCGAATACACCACCGTTAGCATCAAAACAGGCAGCGTAGAGAATGGTGTCTTCCGTCTTGAAGTAATCGGAGATAGCTGCCTCCAGTTCTTTGTGAATATCTTGTGTGCCGCAGATGAAACGGACAGACGACATGCCGTAACCGCGGCGTTCCATTATCTTTTGGGCAGCGGCTATCAGGCGGGGGTGATTGGATAAACCCAAGTAATTGTTGGCGCAGAAGTTCAGTACTTCCTTGCCTTTCACTGTAATAGCAGCTTGTTGTGCACTTTCAATCAGGCGTTCCTCTTTGTAGAGTCCTGCTTCTTTTATTTCAGCGAGAGTTTTGCTGAGATGCTCTTTCATTTTACCATACATAACTTTTTATTTTAATTAGGTGATACATTGCTGGCTGAAGCTCTACAAAGGACATCATTTTTCTTGGAATAAACAATATCTTTTTGATAGAAAAATGAAAAAAAAGTGTGTATATTTGCACTTCGGTAACGAAAGAATACCTTATAAATAAGTTGTATGAAAAATATTTTGGTAATTGGAGCCACAGGACAGATTGGCTCAGAGTTAACATTGGAGTTGCGCAAGCGCTATGGTGATGATCATGTTGTAGCCGGATACATTCCGAGTGCTATGCCGCAGGGTGAATTAAAAGCTTCAGGGCCCTCGGCTATCGCCGATGTGACGGATCGTCAATCTATCGAAGTGGTGGCTCGACAATTCAAGATTGATACAATTTATAATTTGGCAGCCTTGCTGTCGGTAGTTGCCGAAAGCCGTCCGGCTATGGCATGGAAGATAGGTATAGATGGATTGTGGAACGTGCTGGAAGTTGCGCGTGAGTATGGTTGTGCCGTTTTTACACCTAGTTCTATCGGTTCTTTCGGAGAAAATACTCCTCATGTGAAGACGCCGCAAGACACCATTCAGCGTCCGCGTACCATGTATGGCGTAACTAAGGTGACGACAGAACTGCTGAGTGATTACTATTATACGAAATATGGAGTGGATACCCGCGCAGTACGTTTCCCCGGAATTATTTCCAATGTGACACCTCCGGGGGGTGGTACAACAGACTATGCAGTAGATATTTTTTATTCAGCGGTGAAAGGCGAGAAATTCGTTTGCCCTGTAAAAGCCGGTACATTTATGGATATGATGTACATGCCCGATGCCATTAATGCTGCTATTTCGCTAATGGAGGCTGCTCCGGCACGTCTGAAACACCGGAATGCTTTCAATATTGCTTCGATGAGCTTTGATCCGGAAATGATCTATGCTGCTATCAAGAAGCATGTGCCCGACTTTGAAATGACCTATCAGATAGATCCTTTAAAGCAGGCTATTGCAGATAGTTGGCCCGATTCGCTGGATGACTCCTGTGCCCGCGAGGAGTGGGATTGGATGCCACAGTTCGATCTGGACTCCATGACAGTAGATATGCTTGAAAAATTAAGAGCAAAATTAAATAAGTGACCGTAGAGGGTCGGTAAGGAATGAAACATTTATTAGCGGGATTTATTGTACTGGTCTTTTTGGTTTCATGTGGAAACAAGAAGCCGAAAATGGATCCCTTTACTACCATTACCGAAATGGTGGATTCGGCAAGCCATAAGGCCGATACGCTGCAACAGGTGGAAGTGCAGGAAGAGCCCCAACCGTTGGAAGCGGACGAACTGTTTGATGATTTTATCTTCAATTATGCTTCGGACGATGCTTTGCAACGGAAGAGGACGGTATTTCCTTTGCCTTATTACAATAGGGATACTCCTATAAAAATAGAAGAGCGTTTCTGGAAACATGACTACCTGTTCACCAAACAAAATTACTATACGCTGCTTTTTGATAATGAGAACGACATGGATATGGTGGGAGACACAACACTGAAATCCGTACAAGTGGAGTGGATTTATCTGAAAACGCGTATGGTGAAGAAGTACTATTTTGAACGTAAGGAAGGCATGTGGATGCTTGAAGCCATTAATCTGCGCCATATAGAGGAAGGGGAAGGTGAGAACTTTGTGGATTTCTATACCCGTTTCGTGACGGACAGCGTATATCAGAGCAAACATATCACCACTCCGCTGCAGTTTGTCACCATTGATCCTGACGATGAATTTTCAATATTGGAAACGACCCTTGATGTAAATCAGTGGTACGCTTTTCGCCCTTCATTGCCAACAGACAGGTTGTCCAATATTAATTATGGGCAGAAGAATGAGGATACTTCGAGGACGAAGATCCTTAAAGTGAACGGCATTGGCAACGGGTATTCCAATGTTTTCTATTTCCGGAGACGTGGAGGGGAGTGGGAAATGTATAAATACGAGGATACGAGTATTTGAAAAAGTGCTGGAACGGCAGGGAAATAGAGTGTGGGTAGGATTCAGGGTAAATTGGTGTAATCTGTGATGAAGAAATATGATTTATAAAAATAAGAAAATACCCAATACGTTTGGATTTGATGTGAAAGCTGCTTCATATGCAGACTATGACTCTGTAGAGGAATTGGAGAACTTGATCGCCTGCGGGTGCATCGTTTCTCCTTTTTTGCATATAGGATGTGGCAGTAACTTGCTATTTGAGAAAGATTATGAGGGCACTGTACTGCATTCACGTATTGGAGGAGTGGAAGTGACGGCAGAAGATGACGAACGGGTGTCTGTGCGCGTGGGTGCGGGTGTGATATGGGACGACTTTGTGGCTTGCTGTGTAGAGCGGGGATGGTACGGAGCAGAGAATCTGTCGCTGATACCCGGTGAAGTGGGGGCAAGTGCCGTACAGAATATCGGTGCTTACGGAGTGGAAGTGAAGGATCTCATTTCATCTGTGGAAACAATAAATATTCGTGGTGAGAAGCGTGTCTATCAGAATAATGAATGTGAATACGCCTATCGGAAAAGCCTTTTCAAAAAGCCCGAAATGAAGTCTGTTTTTGTAACTTATGTGAATTTTGCATTAAGTAAGAAAGAGCGATATACACTGGATTACGGTACGATCCGTCAGGAACTCGCCAACTATCCGGCGGTAGACTTGATTACGTTGCGGCATGTGATTATAAATATCCGCGAAAGTAAGTTGCCCGACCCAAAGATGCTGGGCAATGCCGGAAGTTTTTTCATGAATCCTATTGTGCCGCGTGCGCAGTTTGAATTATTGTTACGTCGCTATCCCTCTATGCCTCACTATGAGGTGGATGCCGATCGGGTTAAGATTCCTGCCGGATGGATGATAGATCAATGCGGCTGGAAAGGGAAAGCTTTAGGGCCTGCCGCTGTACACGACAAGCAGGCTTTGGTGCTTGTGAATCTGGGTGGTGCAACCGGAAGAGACGTGATTGCATTGTCGGACGCCGTCAGGGCTTCGGTTCAGGAGAAGTTTGGAGTGGAAATAAGGCCGGAAGTGAACTTTATATAGTGATTTAGTGATTAATCGCTAACCATATCGTTGTTATTATGAAATTGACTATATTAGGAAGTGGAACATCTACCGGGGTGCCGGAGATTGGTTGTACGTGCCCTGTTTGCACGTCTGCCGATCCGCGGGACAACCGCTTGCGGGCATCGTCTCTGCTGCATGCGGATGATGCGACGATACTGATAGATTGCAGCCCCGATTTCAGAGCACAAATATTGCGTACGTCTATTTATGAACAGATAGATGGTGTGTTGATCACTCACGAACATTATGACCATACGGGCGGGCTGGATGATTTGCGTCCGTTTTGCCGTTTTTCTGAGATACCTATCTATTCGGATGCTTATACTGCTGCTCATCTGCGGGTACGGATGCCTTATTGCTTTGTGGATAAGAAGTATCCGGGAGTACCGCGCATTTATTTGCAGGAAGTGGAGGCCGGCAAGCCATTCTTTATCCGGCAAACGGAAGTATTGCCTGTTGCTGTGATGCATGGACGTTTGCCTATTCTTGGTTATCGTATCGGTGGGCGCTTGGGATATGTAACGGATATGCTTACGATGCCGGACGCTTCGTATGAACAATTACAAGGGTTGGACGTTTTGGTAATGAACGCTTTGCGGCCGCAACCGCATTCAACGCACCAAAGCATATCGGAGGCGCTGGCAGCTGCGGAGCGTATTGGTGCAAAAGAAACTTATTTCATCCACATGAGCCATCATGTTGGGTTGCATGCCGAAATCAATAGCCAATTGCCGCCCCATGTACATTTTGCTTATGACGGTATGGAAATAAATTTCTAAACTTATTGAAACATTTGTTTTGTTTTATTAGTAGAAATGCCTATTTTTGCCAACAGTTGATGTATATATGCCATGAAGCTCCGAGTTCTGATACGAATAGCCGTTATTGTGTCCATAGTGTTGCTATGTACGGGGTTCGGTGCATATTCTTTCCTGCGTATGAACGCAGTGGAAAATCAACAGGACTTTAATCTTTTCACATTAGTGCCGCAGGATGCTACCGCTATACTTGAGACGGATCGTATGGCCGATTTGATGGAAGATATCAACGGACTGTATTGTAGCAAAGACGACCATTTCCTCTATGTTTCGGATCTTTTTGTCTATTTGAAGAAGTATCTCAATGCACTGGTTGGCGATACGCCACATGGGTTGAGCAAGCAGATGAATAAGATGCTTATTAGTTTTCACGAGCCGGACACTCCGCTGAACCAAGTGCTGTATTGTAGTTTGGGAACGGGGGATTATGAATTGGTGGAAACTTTTGTGCGCAAGTACTGCTCCAGTACTTTCCCTTCCAAGTATTTTGACTATAATGGTGAGGAAATACGTATCTATCCCATGACGGACGGACGTTTTCTTGCAGCTTATTTCACATCGGATTTCCTGGCAGTCAGTTTTCAGAAGCGTTTGATTGAGCAGGTGATTGATGCACGCCGTTCCAAACAATCACTAATGGATATGCCTTCTTTCCGCACCATGTATGCCGGCAAACGTAATAATGTAGCGGCAACGGTGTATGTACGTATGAAAGAAGTGGATATGGGCAAGGATACGGATGGTATTCGTTCTCAGACGCGCTTGGGGAGCTGGGCGGAGTTTGATATGAAATTCAGTGAGGAGGCTATTTATTGTTCCGGTATCAGTCATGGAGTGGATACTACCCGGACTTTTATCAATGCTTTGCGTAAACAAAAGCCGATAACGGGATTTGGAGGAGAGCGTCTCCCGTCTTCAACTTTCTTCTACAACCAGTGGGCCATTTCGGACTTGGAATCCATATTCGATTTTACTTCTCGACAGGAGTATGCTAAAGCTACTTATTCGGACTATATCAAGAAGCGGGATGAAGAATGGGTGGATTTTATGAAAGAATATGCGGGAGAGAATGTTATATCCTGTCTGTTTCAGTCCAAAGATTCTGCTGACAGACATCCTTGTGCCATAATGAGCATTGCAGTAAAGGATGAAGTGCAGGCAGAGCGTTATTTGCAAAACATGCTCTATGCTACTCCGAAAGAAAAGGATGCTCCGCCGGTTCCGCAAACCTCTCCTAATTATAAGCAATATCCACGTGCGCGGAAATATCGCCAATATATGTTGCCGCGAAACACTGTGTTGACGCAATTGACCGGTATTACGGAATCTGCACTTCACACGTATGCCTGTTTTTATAAGGGGGCATTGTTGCTGGCACCTGATGCACAAAGTCTTTCCGCTTATATAGATGCAATGGAGAATGAAGATGTACTGGATGGTACTTCGGTGTATGAAGAAGGTGCAGGCAGCCTTTCTCCGTATTATAATTTCGCCATGATGGTGGATATGGAAGAGATGATGCATCAGCCGGAAAATTATGTGCGACTGATACCGAACTTTTTCTTTCGTCAGTCCGAATTCTTCCGTCACTTTATGATCGGCATACAGTTTACCTGTGCTGAGGGAATGGTATATCCGAATTTGGTCTTGCTGTATAAAGGGGATAAAATGGAAGAAGTTGATAATTGAAAATGAAAAGTTAAGCAGTAAGAATAGTAATTTATCTAATAAAAAAGAACCATGCATATACCATTAGATATATGCATGGTTCTTTTTTATTTCTTAATTCCCTGCTTCCACCTTAGAAAGGCAAGTCATCTTTCGCATCTCCGGACAGGAATTCCGGGGCTGCGGAAGGTGCGGGCGGTGGAACCGGTGCACCCGTTGCAGGAGCAGCGGCGCTGACACGTTCTACTTTCCATGCACGAATACTATTGAACCAGCGGTCTTGCCATTGGCGTGCATCTATATCAAAAGAAACTGTCAATTCTTCACCCATTTGGATGTTGAATTGCTCTATTTTATCTGCCCCGAATACGTCGAAACACATTTTACGCGGATATTGTCCATGATCTTCGATGACGTATTCCTGTGCTTTCCACTCATTACCTGATGCTTTGGAAACTCCGCCTCTGGGCTGGAGTATAGCGATGATTTTTCCTGTAAATTCCATTGTTCTCTTTTTAAATGATGCGGCGAAGTTACAATTTTTTAGGGATATGAAACGAATAAACGGCTGTTTTTTCTTACTATTTCTTTGTCGTAGGGAATTCTTTTTTTAACTTTGTCCGTTAGTTAACAAGTTAGCTGAAATTAAAACTTAAATACATAGAATATATGAAATTTATCGTTTCGAGTACTGCGCTCTCCAGCCATTTGCAGGCTATCAGCCGCGTGATTAATTCGAAGAATGCGCTGCCTATTTTGGATTGTTTCCTCTTTGAACTACAAGACGGAACACTGTCTGTAACTGTTTCTGATAGCGAAACAACCATGGTTACTACGGTCGAAGTGAACGAAAGTGATACTGACGGACGTTTTGCTGTGACTGCCAAGACTTTGTTGGATGCTTTAAAGGAGATTCCCGAACAGCCGTTGACGTTTGACATCAACACAGACTCTTTGGAGATTACGGTACAGTATCAGAACGGTAAATATAGCCTGATGGGACAGAATGCGGATGAATTCCCGCAGTCGGCTATGTTGGGCGACAACGCTGTTCGTGTGGAAATGGATGCACAGGTGCTACTGGGCGGCATCAACCGCGCGGTGTTTGCTACTGCTGATGATGAACTTCGTCCTGTTATGAACGGTATTTATTTCGATATTACGACTGAAGATATCACAATGGTAGCTTCTGACGGCCATAAGCTGGTGCGTTGTAAGACGCTGGCGGCTAAGGGCAACGAACGTGCAGCTTTCATTCTGCCCAAGAAACCTGCCAACTTGATGAAGAACTTGTTGCCGAAAGAGCAGGGCATGGTAACTATCGAATTTGATGAACGTAACGCCGTTGTGACATTGGAGAACTACCGTATGGTGTGTCGTTTGATTGAAGGACGCTATCCGAACTATAATTCGGTAATTCCGCAGAACAATCCCTATAAAGTGACGGTAGACCGTCAGCAGTTGATTGGTGCACTGCGTCGTGTGTCTATTTTTTCCTCACAGGCAAGTAGCCTCATCAAACTTCGTATGCAGGAGAACCAGATTGTGATTTCTGCACAGGACATTGATTTCTCCACTTCAGCAGAGGAAACACAGACATGCCAGTACGCCGGTAATCCGATGAGTATTGGTTTTAAGTCTACTTTCCTGATTGATATTCTGAATAATATATCTGCGGATGAAGTAGTTATCGAACTGGCTGACCCGTCACGCGCCGGTGTCATTGTCCCGGTAGAACAGGAAGAAAACGAAGATCTGCTGATGTTGTTGATGCCTATGATGCTGAATGATTAATAATAAATACTGTTGATACGAAGACGGGTTGACCGGTTAACAAGGCAGGGAGAGGACATTGCATGAACTCTCTTTCAGTTAATGGTCAACTCGTCTTCGTATCAACAATAAAAATAGAGCAATGAAGTTAAATCTGAAAAATCCGATTGTCTTTTTTGATTTGGAGACTACGGGAACAAATATCAACTCCGACCGAATAGTCGAAATCTGTTATCTCAAGGTATATCCCAACGGGAATGAGGAATCCAAGACCATGCGCATCAATCCCGAAATGCATATTCCGGCAGAAGCTTCTGCCGTTCATGGCATTTATGATGAAGATGTGGCGGATTGTCCGACCTTTAAGGAAGTGGCACGCAGTATTGCCAATGATATTGAAGGCTGTGACCTTGCGGGTTTCAATTCCAACCGTTTCGATATTCCGGTATTGGCGGAGGAATTCTTGCGTGCAGATGTGGACATTGACATGAGCCGCCGTAAGTTTGTGGATGTGCAGGTTATCTTCCATAAAATGGAGCAACGCACCTTGTCTGCTGCTTATAAATTCTATTGCGGTAAGAATCTGGAAGATGCCCATACGGCAGAGGCCGATACACGTGCAACCTATGAGGTGCTGATGTCACAATTGGATCGTTATCCTGAATTGCAAAATGATGTGGCTTTCTTGTCGGATTATTCCAGTTTCAACAAGAATGTAGACTTTGCAGGACGTATGGTTTACGATGATAAAGGGGTGGAAGTATTTAACTTTGGCAAATATAAGGGTATGTCGGTGGCTGATGTGTTGAGACGTGATCCGGGGTATTACAGTTGGATACTGAACAGTGATTTTACACTGAATACCAAAGCTATGCTGACTAAAATCCGTTTGCGTGAATTTACTCAGAAGTAACGGGTACGCTGGCAAGAAATGTTGCACTTATAATTAAAAACTTAGTAATTAGATTTCATGGCAAATCCACTGAAAGGAAAGAAAATAGTGCTGGGTATTACAGGAAGCATTGCTGCCTATAAAGCCTGCTACATCATTCGTGGACTTATAAAACGAGGAGCAGAAGTGCAAGTCGTTATAACTCCTGCGGGAAAAGAATTTATAACTCCTATTACCTTGTCGGCATTGACGAGCAAGCCTGTCATTAGCGAGTTTTTTGCACAGCGTGACGGTACGTGGAATAGCCATGTGGATTTGGGCTTGTGGGCGGATGCCATGCTGATAGCTCCGGCTACGGCTTCCACCATCGGCAAAATGGCAAATGGTATTGCCGACAATATGCTGATAACTACCTATCTGTCTGCTAAAGCTCCCGTCTTTGTTGCCCCGGCAATGGATTTGGATATGTATGCTCATCCGTCCACCCAAAAGAATTTGGAGACGCTCCGTTCATATGGCAATCATATTATAGAGCCGGGAACAGGTGAGTTGGCGAGTCATTTGGTTGGCAAAGGGAGAATGGAGGAACCGGAAGTAATAATCCGTCATTTGGAGGAATTTTTTGCAGCGAAAGAGGGTGAACTGGTAGGGAAAAGGATTATGATAACTACAGGACCGACATATGAGAAAATTGATCCGGTGCGTTTCATCGGTAATTACTCATCGGGCAAAATGGGCTTTGCGCTTGCCGATGAATGTGCGGCGAGAGGGGCGGAAGTTATTTTGGTTTCCGGCCCTGTGCAACTACACACTCATTATCCCATGCATCAGCATCTTTGTGTGGAGTCTGCTGGACAGATGTTCGATGCGGCCACATCCTTGTTTTACAATGTTGATGTTGCCATTATGGCTGCTGCTGTTGCCGATTACACGCCGGAACAGGTTGCCGATAAAAAGATAAAGCGGGAAAAGACCGGAGACATGTCTTTGAACCTGAAACCTACGCAGGATATTGCTGCCTGCTTGGGAGAGATGAAAGAGAGGTATCCCGGTAAGATATTGGTAGGGTTTGCCCTTGAAACCAACAATGAACAATATAATGCCGAAGATAAGCTGAAGCGTAAGAATCTGGACTTTATTGTGCTCAACTCGTTGAATGACAAAGGTGCCGGATTTCGCTGCGATACCAATAAAATCAGTATCATAGACCGGAGTGGTAAAAAGGATTATCCGTTAAAGTCCAAAGCGGAAGTGGCTGCGGATATCATCGACCATTTGGTGGAAGTGATGAACTCTTAATTCTTAATTTAATAAAATGTTGCGTTCTCTATACATACAGAATTATGCGCTTATCGAGAAACTCGATATAGATTTTGGTAGCGGTTTCTCGGTAATTACTGGTGAAACGGGGGCCGGAAAGTCCATTATTCTGGGAGCTATCGGTCTGCTGTTGGGACAGCGTGCCGATGTGAAGTCTATCAGGCAAGGGGCTGCAAAATGTGTGATTGAAGCCCGTTTTGAAATTGCCGGTTATGGCATGCGGCCTTTCTTTGAAGAAAATGAACTGGAATATGAGGATGAATGTATCCTTCGTCGTGAAGTTTACGCTTCGGGTAAAAGTCGTGCATTTATTAATGATACGCCCGCTTCGCTGGTGCAGATGAAAGAATTGGGCGAACAGTTGATTGACGTGCACTCGCAACATCAAAATTTATTGTTGAACAAAGAAGGGTTTCAGCTGAATGTGTTGGACATACTGGCGCATGATGAAGAAGAACTGAACAACTATCAGTCTTTGCACCGGGAATGGAAACAGGTGCAGCAGGATTTGGAAGATCTTATCGTCCTTGCCGAACAAAATAAGGCTGATGAAGATTATATCCGTTTTCAACTGGAGCAGTTGGAAGATGCACAGTTGGCTGCCGGAGAACAGGAAGAACTGGAACAGGAGGCGGATACACTGAGTCATGCAGAAGAAATAAAAGCCGGGTTGTTTCGTGCCGGACAGGTGATGAACTCCGATGAAGGCGGTTTGCTTTCTGCTCTGAAAGAATGTCTGAACACGATGTTGGGGTTACAGAAAGTATATCCTTCTGCCGGAGAGCTTGCCGAGCGACTGGAAAGCAGCTATATTGAGTTGAAAGATATCTCTCAGGAGGTTTCTGGAAAGGAGGAAGAAATAGAATTTAATCCTGTCCGTTTGGAAGAGGTGAATGACCGCTTGAATCTGATTTATACACTTCAGCAAAAACATCGCGTCACTACGGTAGATGAGCTTTTGGCTTTGGCAGATGATTATGCGGCTAAGCTTGCCAATATCACTTCATCGGACGAGCAGATTGAAGAACTGAAGGTTCGTAGCGAAGCATTATATAGTAAGGTGAAGAAACAGGCTGCCGTACTTACTAAATTGCGTACTGCTGCTGCTCGTGAGGTTGAAAAACAAATGGCCGCCCGTCTGATACCTTTGGGTATGCCTAATGTTCGCTTCCGGGTGGAAATAGGAGCACGTAAGGAGCCGGGGGTACATGGTGCGGATACGGTGAACTTCCTTTTCTCTGCCAATAAGAACGGAGCTTTGCAGAGTATATCTTCGGTGGCTTCGGGGGGGGAGATAGCCCGCGTCATGCTGTCCGTCAAAGCAATGATAGCAGGAGCTGTGAAATTGCCCACTATTGTATTCGATGAAATAGATACCGGAGTCTCCGGCGAGATAGCCGATCGTATGGCGGACATTATGCAGGAAATGGGGGATAGCGACCGTCAGGTTATCAGCATCACTCACTTGCCGCAGATTGCAGCTCGCGGACGTGCTCATTATAAGGTGTACAAGCAGGATAATGAGACGGAAACCAACAGTCATATTCGTCGTTTGGCTGACGAAGAACGGATAGAGGAAATTGCTCATATGCTGAGTGGTGCCACCTTGACTGATGCCGCGCTGAACAATGCAAAGGCACTGTTAGGCATCGCCTGAAGAATGTAGTACTCTGCGGTTGTAAAGTAGAAGTTTATGACCGTAGTATAGGACTTTAGCAGGCTAAAGTAGAACAAAAAACAATAAGATACAATGATAGATAAAAGTGAAATGATTTTCGGCGTTCGTGCCGTTATAGAAGCTATTCAAGCAGGTAAGGACATCGACAAAATATTGGTCAAAAAGGATATTCAAAGTGATTTGTCCAAAGAACTCTTTGCCGCTTTAAAAGGAACTTTGATTCCTGTGCAGCGTGTGCCGGTAGAGCGTATCAACCGTTTTACGCGTAAAAATCATCAAGGTGTGATAGCATTTGTTTCTGCCGTAACCTACCAGAAAACGGAAGATTTAGTGCCGTTTCTTTTTGAAGAAGGCAAGAATCCTTTGTTTGTTATGCTGGATGGCATAACGGATGTACGTAATTTTGGAGCGATAGCCCGTACTTGTGAGTGTGCGGCAGTCGATGCCGTTATTATTCCTGCCAAGAACAGTGTGACGGTAAATGCTGACGCAGTGAAAACCTCGGCTGGCGCATTGCACACCTTACCCGTATGCCGGGAACAGAATCTGAAAGATACCTTGCAGTACCTTAAGAATAGTGGATTCCACATTGTGGCGGCTACGGAGAAAGGTGATTATGACTATACGAAAGCCGATTATACAGGTCCTATGTGCATCATTATGGGAGCCGAAGACAAAGGAGTTTCCTATGATAATCTTGCGCTATGCGATGAATGGGTAAAGATTCCGATGTTGGGAACGATCGAGTCCCTGAATGTATCTGTTGCGGCCGGAATCTTGATTTATGAAGCTGTGAAACAAAGAACCAACTAAATATGAAAAAGAAGATTTTCCTGCTTTTCACTCTGTGCCTTTTAGCGCAGTGGAGTGTAGCACAAGCCCCTAAATGGGTGGAGAAAGCTAAACGTGCCGTATTCTCGGTGGTTACTTATGGAGAGAATGACAAGATTTTGAATACCGGTAACGGATTCTTCGTAACGGAAGATGGCATTGCCTTGTCCGATTATTCCTTGTTTAAGGGAGCACAGCGGGCGGTAGTGGTGAATTCGGCGGGCGTACAGATGCCGGTGGTTTCTATTCTGGGTGCAAATGATATGTACGATGTCATTAAGTTTCGCGTAGACATATCAGCCAAGAAAGTGCCTGCGCTAAATTTGGCAGCCGTATCTCCGGCAGTGGGTGCTAATGTATATATCTTGCCTTATTCAACCCAGAAAGACCGTTCCTATACAGCCGGTCAGGTGAAGGCTGCGGATAAGTTTTCTGAGAAATATTATTACTATACGCTCAACTTGAGTCTGAAAGATAAGATGGTGAGCTGTCCTGTTATGACCGAAGAAGGAGAAGTTTTTGCTCTTGCACAGAAATCATCCGGCGCTGATACCGCTACGATCTGTTATGCGGTTGATGCCAACTTTGCAATGGCTCAAAGCGTATCGGCATTCTCTTTCGGAGATATGACCTTAAAGAATATCGGCATCAAAAAAGCATTACCTGATACGGAAGAAGAAGCGTTGGTGTTCCTTTTCATGGTTTCCTCGCAAGTTAGTCAGGATGAGTATGCCCAGCTGTTGGATGATTTTATTGCCGAATATCCCAATAGCGCAGACGGCTATATGAGGCGTGCCACTAATCAGCTGTACCGGTCCAAAGACGATGCTTCGATGGAAAAAGTAGAGGCCGATATGGATAAGGCGCTGAGTGTGGCCCAGAAGAAAGACGATGTGTATTACAATCGTGCCAAATTGATATATAACTACATGCTGAGCAGTCCGGAGAAGCCTTATAAGGACTGGTCTTACGACAGGGCAGCAGATGAAATCAGAAAAGCGATTGCTCTTCAAGAACTCCCGGTGTATGTGCAGGTAGAGGGTGACATTTTGTTTGCAAAGCAAGATTATCCGGCAGCGCTGGCCTGTTACGAAAAGGTCAACCAATCTGATTTGGCATCGGCAGCGACTTTCTTTAGCGCAGCCAAGACTAAAGAGCTGATGAAAGCACCTGCCGAGGAAGTTTTGGCACTCATGGATAGTTGTATGACACATTTCAATGAGCCGTATACGGAAGAAGCTGCTCCTTATCTGTTGGAACGTGCTCAGGCACGTATGAATGCAAATCAGGCGCGTGCCGCGATGCTCGACTATGATGCTTATTATAAAACGGTGAACGGTAAGGTAAATGATGTGTTCTATTATTATCGTGAACAGGCTGCTTTGAAAGCCAAGCAATTCCAGCGTGCACTGAATGATTTGGAGAAAGCCATTGAGTTGAACCCGAAAGATTTGACTTATCGTGCTGAACTTGCTGTTGTCAATATTCGTGTTGGACGCAATGAAGAAGCCTTGAAAATATTGCAGGATGCTTTGGCAATCGATCCTAAATATGCCGAGGCCTATCGTCTTATGGGAATTGCACAGTTACAGATGAAGAAGAAACAGGAAGCGTGCCAGAGCTTTGCCAAGGCAAAGGATTTGGGTGATCCGAATGTGGATGAGTTGATTGAGAAACACTGTAAATAGCATATAGATAATAATATAAAGGCCCTGCTTTCGCAAGCAGAGCCTTTGTTTGGGAAACTTCCCCATACTAAAATAAAAGTTAAGTCTAGGTATTAACAGGTTATATGTGTAAATTTCTTTTGTGTATTCATCTAATAAATGCACCGTTCTTGGAAATACTGCATGACTTTGCTGATTTTTTTTGAGAATGTTATAAAAGAATGTGATATACTTGATAATGAATAGATAAAAAAAGAGTAGAAGATTATGAAGAAAGTGATTTGTAGCCAAAAGGCTCCGGGCGCAATAGGCCCTTACAGCCAAGCGATTGAAGCGAATGGAATGGTTTTTGTCTCAGGTCAGCTACCTATTGATGCAGCTACCGGAGTAATGGCGGAGGGAGCAGAGGCACAGGCCCGCCAATCGTTGGAGAATGTAAAGCACATCCTGGAAGAAGCAGGATTGAGCATGGCGAATATCGTGAAGACTACCGTCTTTTTAGCGGATATGTCCTTGTTTGCCGATATGAACAAGGTGTATGCCACTTATTTTGACGGAGCCTTTCCGGCACGTTCGGCAGTTGCCGTAAAGGCACTACCGAAAGATGCCTTAGTGGAGATTGAGTGTATTGCGGTTCGCTAATAAGTCCGCTACAATAAAGCTGCTGCCACCTACGAAGATGAAATCTTCCGGGTGGCTTTTTTCTTGTGCGGCAGTCACAGCGGCAGGAACATCCGGATAGCAACTTCCTTGCAGTCCGTTTTGTGCGGCGAGTTTGCATAGCTCTTCTGCTGGGAGGGCGCGTTTCACGCTGGCTTTGGTGAAATAATAGGTGGCATCTTTGGGAAGCAAGGAGAGCACACCGCTGATGTCCTTGTCGTTCACCATACCAATTATAATATGAAGTTGGCGATAAGTCTGTTGTTTCAGTTGCTCTACAATGTATGTGATGCCGCCTACGTTGTGCCCGGTGTCGCATATAAGGGTGGGGGCATCCTGCAGTTTCTGCCATCGTCCCATTAGTCCTGTCAGTTCGCAGACATGGGCAAAACCGCTGCGTATGCTTTGCTCGTCTATCCGGTAACCGGCTTCTTTCAACAGCGGCAAGGCGGCGAGGATAGTGCGCGTGTTCTTTATCTGGTAGAGTCCTTGCAACTCTGTTTTCATCTTAGGATAATCATTTTTCATCGTATCTTCTGCGAAAATGATCGGAGCTTTCTCTTCTGCCGCTTTTTGCAGGAAAACCGGTTTGGTTTCGGGCGTGGTTTCTCCGATGACAACAGGAATACCGGCTTTGATGATGCCGGCCTTTTCTCCTGCTATTTTCGCCAGTGTATCTCCCAAAAACTGGATGTGGTCGAAACTAATATTAGTAATGATGCACAAATCCGGATGAATGATGTTTGTACAGTCCAAGCGGCCGCCCAATCCCACTTCTATGACGGCTACATCCACTTTTTCATCGGCAAAATAACGAAATGCCATGGCGGTAGTCAGTTCGAAGAACGAAGGATGCAGCGGTTCAAAGAAATCCCGTTCATTTTCTACAAAATCCACTACATATTTTTCCGGTATAGGCTGTCCGTTTATGCGGATGCGCTCGCGGAAATCTACCAAATGAGGAGAAGTATAAAGCCCCACACGATATCCGGCTTCTTGCAGTATGGCGGCCAGCGTATGCGAACAAGAGCCTTTGCCGTTAGTGCCCGCCACATGAATTGTGCGGAATGAACGGTGGGGATGTCCGAAGTGCTTGTCCAGTACCTGCGTGTTTTCTAATCCCTCTTTGTATGCCGCGCCGCCTACGTGTTGGAACATGGGCACACTGTTATATAAGTAAGTTAAAGTGTTCTGATAGTTCATCTTTCATAAAAATTAACGGGAAAGTAATCCTTTCTCTTCATTAAAGTGTTATCTTTAGAAACGGCAAAGATAAGGCAATTTTGCTTAAGTGTGCATGCTTGTTTTATTTTAATATTGCCGGTGAAGTTATAAACCATTTAAATCTGAAGAGTATGGGAGCTAAAAAAAATTTTGTGATTGATACCAATGTTATCCTTCACGACTATAATTGTTTGAAGAACTTTCAAGAGAATGACATTTATCTTCCCATTGTAGTACTTGAGGAACTTGATAAATTCAAGAAAGGAAACGAACAGATAAATTTCAATGCTCGTGAGTTTGTTCGGGAACTTGACATGATCACCGATGACAACCTCTTTACTAAAGGTGCTCCGTTGGGTGAAGGTTTAGGACGTTTGTTTGTGGTTGCCGGTTCGATAGATTCATCGCGTGTGCACAACTCTTTCCCGGAACGGATTCCCGATCATCAGATACTGTCCGTCGTTGACTGGCTGACGGAGAAGAAACCGAAAATGAAATCCATTCTTGTCACCAAAGACGTCAATCTTCGCATGAAAGCACGTTCTATCGGGTTGCTGTGTGAGGATTATATCAATGATAAGGTAATAAATGTAGATATATTTGAAAAATCGAACGAGGTGTTCGAAGGTGTCGACCCCACTTTGATCGATCGTATCTATTCCTCTAAAGAAGGATTGGATATTAGCGAGTTCGATTTTAAAGATATTATTCATCCTAATGAATGTTTTGTATTGAAGAGCGACCGTAGCAGCGTACTTGCCCGTTACAATCCTTTTACCCATTCCATTTGTCGCGTAAACAAGACGAAGAATTATGGTATTGAACCGCGCAATGCCGAACAGAGTTTTGCTTTTGAAGTGCTGAATGATCCGAATATCAAGTTGGTAGCTCTTACCGGTAAGGCGGGGACAGGTAAGACCCTGTTGGCATTGGCTGCAGCCTTAGGCAAACTGACGGATTATAAACAAATTTTGTTGGCACGTCCTATCGTTGCATTGTCCAATAAGGATCTCGGTTTTCTGCCGGGTGATGCCAATGAAAAGGTGGCTCCTTACATGCAACCTTTGTTTGATAATTTGAACGTAATCAAGCATCAGTTCGCTTCCAATTCGAGCGAGGTGAAACGTCTGGAAGATATGCAGAAAAGTGACCAGCTTGTTATTGAGGCTTTGGCATTTATTCGCGGACGTAGCCTGAGCGAGACTTATTGCATCATTGACGAGGCGCAAAACCTTACTCCTCACGAAATCAAAACCATTATAACGCGTGCCGGAGAGGGAACCAAGATGGTGTTTACGGGTGATATTCAGCAAATTGACCAACCTTATCTGGATAGCCAGTCCAACGGGCTTGTCTACATGATAGATCGCATGAGGGATCAGAATTTGTTTGCTCATGTCAATTTGGTGAAAGGGGAGCGTAGCCAGTTGAGTGAGTTAGCAAGTAACCTGATGTAATATTTTATCAAATTCTTCTTCGCTTTGATAAAAAATAGTGTATCTTTGCGGTGCCTAAAACAAAAACTGTCAAACGTGATGAAGCGAAACTTTTTTCATCGGTACCTTTCAGCAAAGGTATTACCGATATGGACTGTTCTATTGATAGATGTCCTTATTATTGTTGTATCCAGTTTGCTGGCTTATGCACTGCGATATGATTTTCGGAGTCTTTTTTCGGAGTCGTCGTCCATAGACGTAACGATTGTATGTACAGTAGCCGTAAACCTGATATTTTTCAGGGCATTCCGTACATACTCTAATGTCCTTCGCTTTTCATCGTTTGTAGATATCATGCGCATCTTCGTGGCACTGACTGTGTCGTATGCATTGCTGCTGATAGCGAGTATAGTGGTGAAAAGCTTCACAAACATAAATGTGGCTCCCATAACGGTGCTGTTCATGTCCTATATCATCAGTTTTGCCATGATGGCATGTTCCCGCATTGTTGTGAAGATCTTCTTCGAAGCGTTGAATTTTGATGGTTCTCGCAGTGCCAATGTGTTTATTTATGGAGCCAAAGAGGCCGGAGTAAATATTGCAAAGGCATTGCGCGTCAGTCTTCGTAATCATTACCGCCTGCGCGGTTTCATAGCCGATGAACCGGAACTGATCAACAAGGTGATGATGGGGGTTAAGGTTTTCCCTAATGATGACACGTTGATTGAGAATCTGGATGACCGGGATGTGCATACCATTATCATTTCTCCTGCAAAAATGGAAGCGCTCAAACATTCTGATATGGCAGACCGCCTGTTGGCACATAACATAAAGCTGATGACGGCTCCTCCATTGAGCGAGTGGAACAATCAATTTCTGGATCGTACCCAGCTGAAAGAAATTCAAATAGAGGATTTGCTGCAACGTAATCCTATCGAAATTGATATTCACAAAGTTGCTTCTCATTTGGAAGGCAAGCGAGTGATGATTACAGGTGCTGCCGGGTCTATCGGTAGTGAGATTATGCGTCAGGTGGCTTCTTTCAATCCTTATAAACTGATTCTTGTGGACCAGGCTGAAACTCCTTTGCATGATATCCGTCTGGAGTTGCAAGACCGTTGGAGGGATATTGATGCCGAGACTATCATTGCCGATATTTCCAATGTGACGCGTATGGAGGAAATCTTCAGACGTTACAAGCCTCAGTACATTTTCCATGCGGCAGCCTACAAGCATGTGCCGATGATGGAGGACAATGTGTCCGAGTCTATTCAGGTAAATGTTTACGGTACGAGAACGGTTGCCGACTTGGCTGTGAAGTATGGTGCGGAGAAGTTTGTGATGATTTCTACGGATAAGGCTGTGAATCCTACTAATGTGATGGGATGCTCCAAGCGTATTTGTGAGATATATGTGCAGTCACTGGCAAAGAAATTGCTGGCAGAGGGCGGACATGTCACTCAGTTCATCACTACGCGTTTTGGTAATGTGCTGGGTTCGAATGGTTCGGTGATTCCTCGTTTCCGCGATCAGATACAGCGTGGAGGCCCTGTGACTGTGACGCATCCTGAAATTATACGCTATTTTATGACTATCCCCGAAGCCTGTCGTTTGGTGCTTGAAGCCGGAAGCATGGGAAATGGGGGAGAGATCTATATTTTCGATATGGGTAAGCCGGTGCGTATTGTGGACTTGGCCAAGCGAATGATCAGCCTTTCCGGGCGTACGGATGTCAAGATAGAATTTACGGGTTTGCGTCATGGTGAGAAGTTGTACGAGGAGTTGCTGAATGTCAAAGAACTTACTAAGCCCACTTATCATGAAAAAATTATGATTGCTACTGTGCGCGAGTACGACTATGATGAAGTGAATGAGCGTATCCAGAAGTTGATTGATGTCAGCTATACTTATGATCAGATGAAAATCGTAGCTGCCATGAAGGATATCGTTCCCGAATTTGTCAGCAAGAATTCTTGTTTTGAAGTGTTGGATAAGAAGAAATGAAGATAAAAAAGGATTTTTGAATTAACGAGGTTATGAATTAAAAAACGGATGATGCGTTCATTGAAGATGCATCATCCGTTTTTTTATGGTATCAACTCCTTTTTATTTGTGTGATGAAAAGTATTTCAGGAATTGTGTACGTTCAAATGTATTTACACCATTCAGGTCGCTGACATTCAGCATGCCTTTGAACTGATTGATATTTTCCATTCCTTTGCGGTCCATCCATGTGTTCAGGAAGCGGGTGTATTCACTAATGACAGCATAGGAATTCAGATAGAGTGCGCTGCATAGTTCTACTGCAGAAGCACCTGCCAGGATAGCTTTCACTACTCCTTCGGGAGCATGTATGCCGCCTGATGCTGCATAGTCCAGCTTGTTGACTGCTGCGGAGGCAATGCCTATCCAGCGTAAAGACTTGGACAAGTCTGCATCTGTACTGAATACGTTTCCGGCGCTTTGGGCCATTTTCTCAATATCAATGTCCGGTTGGTAGAAACGGTTGAACATTACCACTGCCGCTGCCCCGTTGGCATAAAGCTGGTCGATAAGAGCTATCGGATTGGTAAGGTTGTCTCCCAATTTCATGATAACAGGGATGTTTACTGTTTTTTTGATGTGGCTCAGAATGTCGATGTGGCGTTGCTCGAAAGCACCGTATGTGTATTGTACATCGGTTTGCAAAGCAAGGATATTGACCTCCAAAGCGTCTGCGCCGGCTTCTTCTATCTTTTTGGCAAATTCAATCCAATCAGCATCCTGATAGCAGTTGATACTGGCAATGATAGGAATGTCACAAACTTTCTTGCTCTCTTTGATTAAATTCAAATATTCACCTAATTTGTGCTCGCGTATATATCCCACCAGATAATCGCTTCCTTCCGGGTACATATTAGGATCTCCCAGCCAGTCGGCTTCCATCATGATTTGTTCCTCAAAAAGAGACTTGAGTACGATAGCGCCTGCACCGGCTTCATAAAGCTTCTGATTCTTGGCTGCACTGTCAGTAAGTCCGGAACTGCTGATAATAATCGGATTTCTAAGTTTCAACCCTGCAAAAGTAGTTTCTAATGTTGCCATGATAATAGTTATTAGTTATTAATATATTCTTTCTCCAAATATTTTACTTCCTACACGAACTAAAGTACTGCCCGCGGCGATTGCTTCGTGATAATCGTGTGACATTCCCATAGACAACTCCCGGAACCATTCCGCATCAGCGAACCATGTGGCTTTTACTTCTTGAAAGAAGCTACTTAATGAACAAAACTCGGCTTTGATTTGTTCGGTATTATCTGTGTTTGTTGCCATGCCCATCAAGCCGCATATCCGGATGTTCTTAAGCTGTTTCCACTCATTGGCAGCAAGCATTTCCCGACATTCGTCGAAGCTGAAACCGAATTTCGTCTCTTCCTGTGCGATGTGCAGTTGCAGCAGGCAGTTTACGGTACGCTCTGCCTTGGCTGCCTGTTTATTGATTTCGGTGAGTAATTTATAGGAATCTACGCCATGAATCAGTGCTACATAGGGTATGATATATTTGATTTTGTTAGTTTGCAGATGTCCGATGAAATGCCATTCGATGTCTTTCGGCAAGCTTTCGTATTTGGCAGTCATCTCCTGTACTTTGCTTTCTCCGAACACACGTTGCCCTGCGCTGTAAGCTTCTTCTATCGCTTCGTTGGGATGAAACTTGGAAACAGCTACCAGTTGCACTCCTTGAGGCAACTCGTTCAGCACTTTTTTAATGTTTTCTGCAATACTCATCGTATATAATATAATAATGTATACACAATAAAATTTTCAATTTCTATTATTTGCTTCTCCCTTTTCTATACTTCAGGTTTGTCATTCGGTTCTGCACTGTACGGATATACATCCATAATGGCAGTTTCCGCTACGGATGCAATCTGATAATCGGCCATTGTGCCTTTCATGCCTTCATCCAACTTCTTCACAGCATCGCGTAAGTCAGCGGCCTGTACCAGTACTTGGGTAGATGTTTTCTTCTCTGCACCGCTTTTCTCATCCAATGTGATGAAGACCAATTTGCATTTAAACCAACGGTCGGCCGCGTCTTCTTCACAAGGGAACAATTCACTATAATTTGCCCGTTTGATGTCTGATACGGTAAACTCTCCTGAGATGAACGGAGTCATTTCCTCGATGATGCGTGCTTCTGCTTCTGTAAAGCTGAGTGCGTCTACCAAATAAGGTTCGGTTACTTTCTTGTTCATTCCGTTTTCCATTGTTTTTTCGTAACGGATTTTGCACTCAAACCATGTATGCATTGCCATAATTTTCTAATTTTTAGTTAGTGTTTTAATTAATAAAATATCTTTTTTCTTCCTGTCTTTCTGAGACTTGCTGAAGATTTCCTCTCCTTTGTACGTTGGAAAGGGTGTACAAAGATAAACGAAAAAGGGGAATAATGTTCGATGTACGTGGAAGAAGATTATGTTAATTCAAAACTTTTTATCTATCAAATATTTTGTAGTTCCATGCGGAGTGTTTATCTTTGCGCTCACAAAACGAACTAATCGTGGACGTAAATACCATTCTTAAAAAGAGACGTAGTGAAAGCTACGTTCGGCGGAGCCATAAAAATAGCTCAAATTCAGTGAAATCATAAAACGCTTATTACTAAACTATTAATAATTTATTATTAGCATTTGTTAACTACTACGGTTCATAGGCATTGGTATGCTGTTTATGTTCGCCACAATACTGAATTCAGAGTAGAGTCGTGGCTTCGTGAGCAAGGTATAGAAATTTATTTACCTGTGCAGGATGTCTATCGGGAACATGCCGGAAAGCGTATTAAAGTGACTAAACCGGTAATTAGCGGTATGCTTTTTGTCTGTCTTTCCCGTCCTGAACTTACCATTGTAGAACATGCTCCCAATGTTCATCATTTCTTTAGTAAACGCGGCACTAATGCCCCTCTCATCATTCCCGACCAACAAATGGCGGACTTTCGCTTCATGGTCGACCTTTCCGACACTTCTATATTAATGGTTAATGAACCGATTGCTCCGGGAACTATGGTAACTGTGGCAAAAGGAAGTATGCAGGGTATCCGCGGCGAAATGGTGAAATACGAAAGTAAATATTATATCGCTGTGAGATTGCAGGAATTGGGGTGCGCATTGGTTAGTGTGCCGGTGAGCTATGTGAGACGCGGGTAAGGCATTTATTCGTTTAAGTTTTTGCCAAAGAAATACTTTCCTATGCTTTAACAATGTTAAGGCGAAAAATAAGTGATATATATTCTATTTGCAAGAAGTTAGTTTCTTGCAATTACGATATTAACTTCATTGATGGTGAGAAGTTAACTTAATCAAAGTGTTAAAGTTAACTTAGTATGGTATTATAAATTAATATGTTGATAGCATAAATAGATAAACTCTATTTGCTTTCTCTTTTAACTTATTTTTGATAAGTGTCTGAAGTTTCTCGAACTGCCAAAAGTTTAAAAAATGCCAAGATAGGCCTTGCTTTTTATTTTATTAATTTGGTCTTACAATTCTTTTCCCGTAAAGTTTTTTTGGAGCGTTTGGGAGCGGAACTTTTAGGATTGAATACCACAGCACAGAACCTGATAGGTTTCTTGAATTTGGCAGAATTGGGGATAGGTGGGGCTATTGCTTTTACGCTCTACAAGCCTCTTTATGAAAAAAATACCCAGATTGTGAATGAAGTTGTTTCCGTACAAGGATGGCTCTATCGTAGGGTAGCCTATTGCGTGATTATCGGTGCATGCATATTAATGTTTTTTTTCCCGTTAATCTTTGAAAAGGCAAACGTTCCTTTGTGGTATACTTATGGCTCTTTTATTGTATTATTAACAAGCGCATTACTCGGCTATTTTATTAATTACCGCCAAATAGTTCTTACTGCCGATCAAAAAGAGTATATGATAACTTGGAACTTGCAAGGTGGTAGAGCTGTAAAAGTTTTTTTGCAGATTCTTGCTATTTATTATTTGGACGATGGATATGTCTATTGGATGATTTTAGAATTGGTCGTATCAGTCGCTATGGCTGTTGCATTGGATAAATTGTTGAAGCGGACATATCCTTGGCTGAAATCAATACCTTCAAAAGGCGGAAAACTCCGGAAAAAATATCCGGAAATCATTCAGAAAACGAAACAGGTGTTTTTTCATCAAATAGCTGGTGTCGTATTGACTCAAACAAGTCCCTTAATAATTTATGCTTATGCGTCATTGACTTTGGTAGCTATTTATGGTAACTATATGCTTATTATTTTGGGAGTAATTTCTCTTATGAATTCTTTATTTAACGGGATCAATGCCTCTGTTGGCAATTTGGTGGCCGAAGGAGATATGGAGCGTATTAAAGCGGTCTTTTGGGAATTTACGTCTATAAAAATGTGGTTTGCTTCAATTATATGTTTCGGAATTTATACATTGGGACATTCTTTTATCAGTCTTTGGGTTGGTAAGGAATTTATATTGGAAGAAACTGCATTTCAATTTTTAGTGCTTATTGCTTTTATAAATCTTACGCGGACAAGTCAAGTATTTTTGTCTGCTTTCGGGCTATTTCAAGATATTTGGGCTCCGCTGACAGAAGCCATACTCAATTTGGGACTTTCAATCCTTTTGGGATATTATTACGGGTTAACAGGTATTTTATTTGGTGTTTTAATAAGCCTTCTCTTGATGGTTTGCTGTTGGAAACCTATTTTCTTATTTAAAAAAGGATTTAAAGCAAGTCTCAATGAATATATTTGGCGTTATGCCAAATATGTGATATTAATTCTAATATCTTGGTTAGCCATTTCTCTTTTTTTAGATTTGTCTTCTTTAGATATAATTACTTCATATAAAACGTTCTGCTGGATTGCTTTTAAATATCTTTCCATCTATATTATATTAAGTTTGGTATTATTTACCTGTTTTGACAAATCTTTTCGATTGTCTATGGCAAGAATGAAATTGTTATTCGGTAATAGGTAATCATATTTACAGTGTATTTTTGTTGAGATGAGTTCGAGAAGCAGTAAGAAATATAGAATGAAAATATTTTTACTCTTTTATTTGATATTGATTTTTGTACAGTTTGTAATTTGGATACAGTGTCCTGATGAAGATGCTATTTCATTTTTGAAATATTATGCATGTGCTATATATATTGTAGGAATTATAATACCGTTATTACTTGGGATAAATATTGTCCACCCATATATTCTTTATCTTTTAGCTTTTGGCGTTTTTATGATGTCACGAGTTTTCTTAGATATCTTTGGGGTGGAGAATGCTTTTTTTGATGTGGCAACATGGGCTAACGATTGGTCTTTTTTTTCGCAACCGATACAGTTTGAAATGTTGAATGCTTTAATCTTCTTTTTATTATTTGCTTCTTTAGGTGCTTTATCTGTATTTTATCTTTCTAGCGGATTGTATGAAAATGGAAGCATAAAGGAAACAACTCCTATCATGTTGACAGTACGACGTTTAGGTTTTGCTCTTTTTATAGTTTTTACTATACCTTATTTGATATATTTATACCAAGCTGTAAGATATGTTATGGAGAATGGGTATTTGGCTGTATATCTGAACGAGTCTGCTACTTCTGTTACTAATCCTTTTTTGAGGATAAGCGATGACTTTTGTATAGCTGGTTTGTTTTTATATTTAAGCACGTTCCCATCCGGAAAGAAATATAAGTTTGCAATAATCTTTTATATTTTTACTTTACTAATAATGTTGGGAACGGGGGGGAGGACTGCCACGTTTACGCAAATATTTGCATTTATTGTATATTTGGGATTACGAGGTTTGCAGATAGATAAGAGGCGTATCATATATTTTAGTTTGGCTGTTTGTGGATTGATATATGCCGCTCAAATTGTAAATGATTTTCGTGATAAAGGGTTTGAGGGCTTAGATAGTAATAGTGAAAGTAATATTTCAGCTGTACAGTTGATGCAGACTTTTTTTTGGCAGCAAGGTACTTCTATACAGACTATTGGACGTACAATAGAACATGCAGATGATATTACAAATGGATGGCTTTATTTTTGTGGTCCCATTACTGATAATTTAAGGGAAAATCCCATTATGGAGATGCTTGACCTTGGAATTCCTCAAGGGCAAGTTGCAGAAACTGTAAAAAAAGGGCATTCTTGGGCTGATAAACTTTCTTATATAGTAGACCCAAAATTCTATTTGTCAGGGCATGGTATGGGGAGTAGTACAATTGCAGAATCTTACATTTTGGGTGGTATGTTTGGAGTGATGACTGTTGGCTATTTGCTGGTTTTTTGTGTCATATTTTTTGTGGAAAAATATAAAAAATCATATACGGGAATATTTCTGTTATTTTTTATATTACCGGCATTTTTTATTTCTCCTCGTTCTGCTCCATTGAATATAGTTTCAGTCTTGTTTAGACCTTTATTTCTGTTGTTTTTTATACAATTATTATTTTTTGTAAAACAACGATATATTCTCTTTTCCATAAATAAATTATGAAAATATCAATAATTATCCCCGTCTATAATGTTGAAGGCTATTTGGTTGAGTGCTTAAATAGTGTTGTAAATCAGACTTATCGAGATATTGAAATTATTATAGTGAATGATGGTTCTACGGATAGTTCGTTCTCTATAATTCAGCAGTATCAGTTACAAGATGAACGAATTAAGATTATTAATCAAGAAAATCAAGGTTTAAGTGCGGCGAGGAATGCCGGTATAAAAAAAGTTTCAGGTGAATATATTTGGTTTGTAGATAGTGATGATTATATAACCATTGATGCTTGTGAAAAGATAGTAGAGAAACTGAAGCAAAACAACTATGACTTATTGATTGTAGGGCGTTTTCGCTTTGGAAAAGACTATAAAGAGTACGATAAAATATCGTGGGGAGTAGATGAAATAAAGTTTGGTGAGAAGTATTTGTTGGGAGCAGTATCACATGGTGTTTTTACTGCATCTGCATGTAATAAGATAGTTCGAACAACCTTGCTTGAGCAACACAATGTTTATTTTGAAAGAGGTATATTATATGAAGACTTATATTTTACATTTAAATGTTTATTGCATGCTGAACATATAGCGATGTTAGAACAGCCTTTTTACTTTTATAGGCAAAATAGAAATGATAGTATTGTTAACACTATCAAAGAACGTGATAAAGATGTACTTAGAACTGTTGTACTTATAGAAGATAATGCAACGTTGATTGCTCCAAAACTTATAAATGAATATTATTTCAAAGTATTGATATATAGCTGGGTTGCTAATGCGGTCTGTTTTAAATATCCACAAAAACAGCCATGCAATAAAAATGCAAATAAAATAGTACAGGACATAATAAGAGATAAACGCTACAACAAGTATGTTCGTTATTTTGCTTATTCCAAGAATGTAGAATTTAAATGGAAACTATCTGCATGGTTATCATTAAATTGTTATCCATTATTTATACTTTTCATATATAGCTATTTTAATCTAAAAAGAATCTTTAAATGAGAAATATCGCTATTATATTGGCTGGGGGAACTGGTCAACGTTTAGGAGATGCCATTCCTAAACAATTCTTGAAAGTTGCTGGAAAAAAAGTCATAGAACACACATTGGATGTGTTTCAAAATCATCCACAAATTGACGAGATTGCGGTTGTTTCCAATCCGGCTTTTGTAAATGATGTAGAGAACATTGTAATAAAGAATAGTTATACTAAATTGAAGAGGATACTTCAAGGAGGTAAAGAACGATATCACTCTAGTTTAGCAGCTATTAATGCTTATGATGGTGATGAAGAGTTTAATCTCATTTTTCATGATGCCGTACGTCCTTTAGTGAATGATCGGATTATATCAGACTGTATACAAGCTTTAGAAAAGTATAATGCAGTAGATGTTGCTATTAAAACTACTGATACTATAATTCAAGTAAACGAAAAGGAATATATAACAGGTATTCCTGTTCGTGAGAACTTGCGCAATGGACAAACACCGCAGGCTTTTAAGTTATCTACAATTAAAAAAGCATATGAATTGGCTTTACAAGATGAAGATTTTAAGACAACGGATGACTGCGGTGTGGTTTATAGATATCTGCCGGATGAACCTGTCTATATTGTAAAGGGTGAGCAGTTTAATATGAAGCTTACTTATAAAGAAGATTTGTTTCTTTTGGATAAGCTATTTCAATTAAAATCCATAGCTCAACAGAACGAAACGATAACTCCTAAAGCACAATCTGGATTGGTAAACTCTGTCATAGTGGTTTTTGGCGGTAGTTATGGTATAGGACTTGACATCGTTAATATTTGTAACTGTCACGGAGCGCATATATATTCTTTCAGCCGCTCGGAAAATGGCGTTGACATTTCGAATAAGTTATTGGTGGCCAAAGCTCTAAAAGAGGTGTATGAAAAGGAAGGGCGGATAGATGCCGTAGTGAACACTGCCGGAATACTTGATAAAGAACCTTTGATGAATATGTCCTATGAAGATGTTTATAAAAGCATTAATATTAATTATTTAGGTGCTGTAATTGTCGCTAAGGAGTCTTATTCGTATTTACAGGACAGTAAAGGCGCATTATTGCTATTTACTTCCAGCTCTTATACCCGGGGACGCTCGTTGTATAGTCTGTACTCATCTTCTAAGGCTGCGATTGTTAATTTTGTACAAGCATTAAGTGAGGAATGGTACGATTGTGGAGTACGTGTAAATTGTATTAATCCGGAGCGTACAAAGACACCTATGAGGACAAGAAACTTTGGTATGGAACCTGATGACAGTTTGCTGAAGTCCAATGTTGTGGCTGCTGTTTCGGTTAATAGTCTGTTCTCTTCAATGACAGGTGAAGTAATTGATGTGAAAATAAAGCGTTCATGAATTTAAAAGCTAAATTTTCTCTTATTTCTTTGATGTTTAAGCGGAGAAGTGTCAAAGAAATAGTGAAAAAGAATATTGAGATTATTGGGGGATACCCATTATATGTATTGTCCTTTATTACACCGCGAAACAAAAAGAAATGGCTGGTAGGCAGTCACATTGGCTTTAGTGGAAATCCCAAATATTTTTTTATCTATGTGGTTGCCGAGTGTAAGATGAAAACATGTTATTGGATTTCAGCTACGCGTGCCGAAGAAAAGAAAATAAGAGAATTGGGATTTCCTGCTTATTATAGATGGAGTATAAAAGGAGTTTTTCATAGTATTACGGCGGGTACGTACATATATGGTTTTCATTTGATTGATGTAAATTTCTGGACATCCGGTAGGGTAAAGCGGGTAAATCTTTGGCATGGAGTCGGTATAAAGAATATCGAGTTTAAGTCTACTAAAGGTTCCGCTGGAAAAATATATGATGAGAAAAACTTTTTTTCAAGAGTCTATCTTCCATATTTGTTCAAACGTCCCCATTTGTTTCTGTCCACTTCGCCACTCATGACAGAGCATTTTAAACAATGTTTTAGGGTAACGGATAAGGAATGTATAGAGGGCATTTATCCTCGTTGCGATATTTTTAGGTGGCATTCAGAGAAACTGAAACAGTTTATATATCGATATGAGCCTGCAGAGAGTTTGGCTTTAATAGAGAAATTAAAAAAATGTAGGAAATCATATTTATATATGCCTACATGGCGTGAAACGAGAGAGAATTTCATTGTGAGTGCAGGGTTTGATTTTGTACTACTGAATGAGGTATTAAGACAAAGGGATAATTTATTTCTACTGAAGTTGCATCCGGAAAGCAATCTTTCAATGGAAGAAATGAGCCGATATAGTAATATTTTAGTACTGGATAAAAAGATTGATATTTATCCGGTACTTCCATTTACGGACGTTCTCGTTACCGATTACTCTTCCATTTATTATGATTATTTATTGATGCCCGGGAAGGAAGTACTCTTGTTTCCTTTTGACTATGCAGAATATATAACAGCAGGTAGGGATTTGGCTTTTGATTTCGACAAGTATACTCCTGGCAAAAGAGTGCATACTTTTGAGGAGTTACTTACTGTAATACGGGATGAGGTAAGTCTTCAATTTGATGAAAGAGAATGGATTGTAAATCAGTTTTGGAACTATACATATACTATCAGTAGTTTGGTAATGAAAATAAAAACATTAGCGTAGCATAATGAATCAAATAGCAGTCATTCTTTCTATATATCGGAAAGATAATTTGTTTTGTGTGAAGGAAGCTTTGGACAGTTTGTTTACTCAAACATTTTCTTCAACTGATATATTTATTCAATTAGATGGGTGTATAGATAACAAAGTCAGGGAATATTTATCTAATCTCCCTAAAAAAGATATATTTATTTTTGAGAGGACACAGAATAAAGGTTTAGCTTGTTCTCTTAATGACCTTCTGAAAATAGTCCTGCCTAAAGGATATCAATATATTGCCCGTATGGATGCTGACGACATCTCTATGCCTGAGCGATTTGAAAAACAGATAATTTATATGGAATCCCATCCAAATGTCGATTGTTTGGGGACTTGGGCTATTGAAATAAATGATGATGGCAACGAGTACTTTAGAAAACAAATGCCGGTGATGCACGAGGAGTGCTTGGACTTTTTTAGGGTACGTGATTGCATGATACACCCTACAGTGATGTTTCGTCGTTCTTATTTTGAAAAGGCTGGATTATATCCGGAAGATACTTACTTCGGGGAAGATACAAAGATGTGGGCTAAAGGGTTTAAAGCAGAGTGTAAATTTGCAAACTTACCAGAATATCTTTTAAAATTCAGATTAGATTCTGATTTTTTTCAACGTAGAAGAGGATGGAAACATGCAAAATCAATATTTACTCTTCGTAGACAGATAAATGAAATGTTGGGATTTGGTTTGAAAGAAGATGGTTATGCTTTAATGTATGCAATAGCTAAATTGATGCCAATTAAAATATTAGATTTTATATATAGAAAAGTACGGTAAGCTGTTATAGAGGTAAGCATTCATTGTATGGCTCTTGATATATTCTTCTCTCTCTTATACTTTTGCTTCGAATTAAAAAATTGACAAAGATGAATATGAGTGAATTTTACAGTGAGTGCTTACAATAATAAATATCTCGCTACCTTGTTATTTGGATAAAAGTAGTATCTTTGTAGATAGTAATAAACGATTAGTTTATGGACAAGATAAAACCCTATAAAGAACAGAAAGAAGTTCAGCAAGTTGCCGGAGAACCGATAGCTGAATACGGTTCTATTTCTTTGGAACAACATTCTGTTCCGACTTATGTGCGCGAGGATATTTCTCTCGGATTTGAACAATTTTCAAGGGGAGAATATCTTGATGCGTGGGATTTTGTAAATTCATTGCACCATTAATGTATTCTCTAATTGTTTCCTTACGAGCAAAGGAGCGTATAGCTCAGGTTTCTGATTATATATTAGGGAAGTGGGGAACAAAAGCTAATGTGAATTTTTTAAATGAATTGGAGCGATGTATGAGGATTATTGAACAGAATCCGTTGGCGTTTCGTTTAAATTTAGAACTAACAGAGGTACATGAATGTGTTGTTACTTCTCATAATATTTTATATTATACGATAATTGATGAAAAAACAGTGCTAATCTTGTCTTTGGAAGATACGAGAATGGCAACTACCGACATACATATATTTCTTTAAGAATAATTCATTCCTCTTGATTTTCCTTTTATAGGCTATCCCTTCCCGGGATAGCCCTAATCAATACATATTTTTTAACTCATGAAAATACCATTTTCTCCTCCTTACATTGATGATACTGTCATCAATGAAGTAGTTGATTCTTTGCGCTCCGGTTGGATAACCTCCGGACCTAAAGTAAAAGCATTGGAAGAAGAAATAAAGTCTTTCTCCGGTGCCAAAGAAGTGCTTTGCGTAAATTCCTGGACTTCGGGGGCTATTATGATGCTTCGTTGGTTGGGGGTGAAGGCAGATGATGAGATTATTGTACCGGCTTATACATATAGTGCAACAGCATTGGCTGTGTTGCATGCAGGTGCTAAACCTGTGATGGTGGACTCCGGTACGGATTTCAATATCTCGGTAGATGCCATTCGCAATGCGATTACTTCAAAAACCAAAGCTGTTATTCCTGTGGATATCGCAGGTTTTCCTTGTGATTACGATAGTATTATGCAGTTGGTAAATGCACCTGAAATACGCGAGATGTTTAAAGCGGAGAGTGCGGCGCAAGAAAAACTGGGACGTATCCTTGTGATGAACGATGCTGCTCATTCATTGGGGGCATATTATAGCAAAAACCAGCGTACCGGTTGTGAAACGGACATTGCAATTTTCTCTCTTCATGCCGTAAAGAATGTGACAACAGCCGAAGGAGGAGCGATTTGTTTGAATCTGCCTATGCCTTTTGACAATGCAGAGTTGTATAAAGAGCTTCGTATGATGAGTCTGAATTGCCAGACTAAGGATGCTTTTTCCAAGTCTAAAGCCGGCGGTTGGCGCTATGACATTGTAGGTTTGGGGATGAAAATCAATATGGCCGATGTAAATGCCGCTATCGGTCTTGCACAGATACGGGAATATCCGAAACTGCTGCAAGAAAGAAAAAGAGTATTCAATACTTATACGAGAGCCTTTGAACACTGTGGCTGGGCAATTGTACCACCTTCAATAGACGGGGATAAAGAGAGCTCTTATCACATTTACGCTCTACGTATCAAAGGGTTTACAGAAGAACAACGCGACCGGATGATTGACGAGATAGCCAAAAGTGAAGTGGCTGTAAATGTACATTTTATTCCGATGCCAATGTTGTCATTCTTTAATTCCTTGGGATATGATATAAAGAACTATCCCCAGGCTTATGACAACTTTAAGGGAGAAATCTCTTTGCCCATATATCCGCAACTGGATGAAGAAAAGCTGGCTTTTATTGTTGATGTAGTGAAAGCGGCGTATCATAAGGTGGCGGGTGATAAAATTGCTGAGTGATACGGTTGTAAAATTATGATTCGCTTCTTTGATATTCTTTTTTCCTTTTTGGGAATTCTGCTGCTATCTCCAATCTTTCTTATTCTTTACGTATTGATTTGTCTGGAAAGTAAAGGGGGAGGATTCTATTGTCAATTGCGTGTAGGGCGTTACGGTAGAGATTTTTATCTTTACAAGTTTCGTTCGATGCGTGTAGGAGCTGATAAACAGGGACTAATTACAGTAGGAGGACGAGACCCGAGAATAACCTGTGTCGGTTACTTTATACGGAAATATAAATTAGACGAACTGCCTCAATTATTTAATGTCCTGAAGGGGGATATGAGTCTGGTAGGACCGCGTCCTGAGGTAAGGAAGTATGTTGAGCTTTATACGGAAGAACAGCGTAAAGTTCTGTCTGTGAGACCGGGAATAACAGACTATGCTTCGATAGAATATGTTGATGAGAATACGATATTGGGGCAAGCGGATGATGCGGATGAAGCCTACGTGACGTTGATCATGCCTGATAAAATCAGGTATAATATGAAATATATCAATAATCGTTCTCTGAAAGAATATTTCAAGATAATCTTTTTGACATTTTGGAGGATTCTGCGTTGATTGGTTGAAAATTGGACATTTGATTTATTTAGAATTGAAAGGGACTCCCGGTTGCTGAATACAGCCGGGAGTTTTTTTAACCTTATTGTTCATTTTGCAATCCTTTTGTAAAGGATACGTATTGATACGTTGGCAATTTTATTGGAATAGCCGTTCTTTGGTGACGTTAAACCAATAAAAAAACAACAAAATTTATGGCAGTAGTAGCTTATTTAAGAGTAAGTACAGAAAAACAATTTTTGGAAAACCAACGAGAGGAAATTACGCGTTTCGCAGAGAAGAATGGAATGAGTATCGACAAGTGGTACACAGAGACTGTGAGTGGGAGCATCAGTAGTAAGGAACGTAAGTTATCAGGGCTTTTGGATAAGATGCGCCCCGGTGATTCTCTGATTGTTACGGAAATTTCCCGGCTTAGTCGTACATTGCTTGAGATTATGACTATCCTTAATTCGTGCATAAAAAAGGAGGTGATATTGTATAGCACTAAAGAAGGGTATGTCTTTCAGAATGATATTAACAGTAAAGTGCTGGGGTTCGCATTCGGATTAATGGCTGAGATTGAACGTAACCTGATTTCGATGCGGACTAAAGAAGCGCTGGCCCGCAGGAAGCAAGAAGGAAAACGTTTAGGGCGGAAAAAGGGGTATACGCCTAAGATGAGAATACTTGCCGAAAATAAGAAAGAACTGATGAAGAAACGTAGAAAAGGAACATCGTGTTCTGAACTCGCCCGACAAATGGGGGTGTCCAGAACAACGATGTTCCGCTTTTTGCACCATAAAAGATAAGCCGGCTGTTTCCGGTCGGAATGGATTATAACACAGATTACACAGAACATAGCAGGTGGATTGAGAAAACAGCCGATGACTGCGGGATATTCTATCTCTGTATGTATCTGTGTAATTTGCTGTGGCTTACGAGTTTTGAAGCCCTCGTTTGTGCAGGCTCTTCAGCTCAAAGGACAGCATAATGCGGAAGAATCCTATGATGAGGAATGCAAACGAAATCATGTAAACTGCATAGATAGCACCCACCGCCGGTTGCCACAGGATGATGAGTGAGCATATAATGGCAAGAATGCCAAATGCGATGTACCATCCCCAATCTTTTGTTCCGTATCTTTTCAAGTCCATTGCATAGCCTGCCGATGAGAACCCCCTGAACATCAGCCAGAAGGCGATGATAAATGGAATGACTTCCATGCTCAATAGTGGATAGGCTATCAGATAGAATCCTAAAATCATATCAATAATGCCTCCTGCCAGATACCAGCCCCAACTGGATACCCTTCGGCGGTTACTGACGGCAAAGGATATTTCCAACAGACCACTGACCAGCATGGAAATGCTGAATAAGATGCTTAATGCTGCATATCCGTTAAGAGGAAAGAACATTAAACTTAATGCTACCACAACATACAAGATACCAAGGATAAGTGAAATCCACCAGTTTTTTACTTCTTGCTTTAGTTCATCAAAAATTGTCTTCATGTGATTCTTAATTTAAAAATGATTATTATAAGTTCGTTGGGGAGATAACAATCTGCAGAGTGAAAAGTTTCTATCGAACTTTTTCTCCACTTAGTTTGTTACTATACCATATAATTTGATAAAACTATGGCTACAACAAAATTTAAAGGACAACCGGTGAAAGTGATCGGTGAGTTTATAAAAGTGGGAGCAGTTGCCCCTGATTTTGAATTGGTAAAAACCGATTTGTCTTCTTTCTCATTGAAAGAACTGAATGGCAAGAATGTAATTCTTAATATTTTTCCGAGCTTGGATACCGGAGTATGCGCTACTTCTGTACGTAAGTTTAATAAACTGGCTGCCGGTTTGCCGGATACGGTAGTACTGGCTATTTCAAAAGACCTGCCTTTTGCACATGCCCGTTTCTGCACCACAGAAGGTATTGAGAACGTAGTTCCGTTGTCTGACTTCCGTTTCTCGGATTTTGATGAAAACTATGGTGTACGTATGGCAGACGGGCCATTGAGTGGCTTGCTGGCTCGTGCGGTGGTTGTTGTGGGTAAGGATGGAAAGATTGCCTATACGGAACTTGTTCCGGAAATCACGCAGGAACCGGATTATGATAAAGCGATTGCGGCGGTCAAGAAGTGAGCTCTTTGGACTTAACTATTTATTATAAGAAAAGCGGTGAATGAAGATTGTTTTCATTCACCGCTTTTTTCGTTGATTATTTTTTCTGTTTTGCGCCTTTATAGATAAGGAAGCCTACAATCAATACTGCTACCGCTATAATGACATAACCGATTTCGTGGCTATATTTCGTGGCTAATACATAGACGTCATTGGTTGTTTTGATATCGGTGAACCGGTATATGAAATAACCGAGCAACGCCAGTATTGTGTTCCATATTCCGGCGCCAAGAGTTGTATAAAGCAGGAATGGTCCTAACTTCATGCCTGCCAGCCCTGCCGGGATACTGATGAGTTGCCGTACCGCAGGAATAAGGCGTCCGAAGAAAGTGGAAGCAGCACCATGTTTTCTGAAGTAATCCTCAGCATGATGTACTTTTGCTTCATCAATAAGGCACATATGTCCGAAACGGCTATTGGCGAATTTATAGACGATGGGGCGACCCAGCCAACGCGCAAGATAATAATTTATGAGCGCACCGAGGTCAGCACCAATGGTTGCGAAAATGACAACCAAAAAGATGTTCATACTGTCGTCAGTCATCGCTTTCCACGCAGCCGGTGGCACTATGACTTCCGAGGGGAACGGGATAAATGAGCTTTCAATAGTCATAAAGATTGTGACTACCCAATAATTCAAATTTTCTAATACCCATTTAATGAGCTCTGCTGATGATTCCATATTTGTATTAATGCTTGGTTTGGATTCTTATTGTAACGCATTCAGAATATTCCTCATGGCTTTTACCAATTCCTCTTTATCTTCGCTTTCCAGCAGTTCCTTTAATTTCTCCAGGTCTTCCTGTTGGAACGGATGTTTGCAAAGCTGGTTGTATTTCAGGAAATTCTCTTTGTCTTTAAGCAACATAGAGAGAGAGGCCAGTTTTTCATTGATATTTTCAAAGTGTGGGTCTAAATCTAGGACATGTTCAAACGCCAGTCGAGCATAGCTCAACTGGCCAAGTTCCATGCAGTATATGCCAATCTCATTCCAAGTATCGGCATAGGGTGCATAATCTAAAGCTGTTGCCCATTTTTCTATCGCTTTGTTAAAGTTATCGTCTTCCATATACATGCGGCCCTCAATCAGGTATGGGTCTACATCCTCCGGGTCTATTTCATGGGATTTCTTGAAATACTGATTGGCTTTACGTTTTTTCCCTAATTTGTAAAGGCAAAGCCCTGCATGTGCATATAAGGACGGCAACATCGTAAAGTCGATATCCCCGCTTTGTATAATCTGCTCAATATACTGGTATCCTTCTTCCCAGTGTCCTTTGGCTATTTCATTCAGTCCCATGAACATCTTGAGGAAATCGGGATTGATGGCTTTGTACTTCTCTGCTAAAGTGTAGTTTTCCAATGCACTTTCCTCATTTCCCAACTGATAGAAAGCATGTCCTTTCATTATATAGGCTTCGGCAAACTCTTCATCTGCCACGATTGCATAATCACATGCCTCAATGGCTTTGTCAAACAGCTGTTGCTCGAAATAGCAGCGTGCCAATCCGAACCAATAGGGAGCCGAATATGGATTCTTGTCTATCAGTTTGTTATAGAATGTCTCAGCTTTCTGATTCAATCCTTGCGCATGGAAGCAGTCGGCTGTGGCTGCAAGAAATGCTTCTTCCTCGGAGTAACTGTTCAATCCTTTGTTTAGCCATGACAGAGCTTTATCCGGGTAGCCCATGTCGATATACATATAGGCTATATCCACGATATTGGCTAATTCATCTTTGTCTTCTATGCTGTCAAGAAGCTGTTCGGCTTCGTCCGTTTTTCCTTCACCCAAAAGGATGTTCGCTTTAAGGACTTTCACTTCCGAAGAATAACTTTCGGGGATTTGGCCTATAATCTGTTTGGCTTTATCTCTTTTTTGGGCGTCCATGAAGAGATAGGCTTGCTCCACCAATAGAGGAGTGCTGTTGGGATGTAAGCGCAAACCATATTCTACGACTTCGGTAGCTTGTTCACTCTTTCCATGCATGGCATACCAGTCGGCAAGGTCGGCTAAGTCGTCTGCGTCCAGATAGATCGGTTTGTTTTCGGCTTTTGCAGCTTCATATTGTTCTGCAAGTTCTTGTAATTCCTTGTCTCTTCCGGACAGCAGGTTCTTTTTACTCATTAACTCTTCTTACTCCTTATATTATTTATTGATTTTACCCCAAGTGTCTTTTAAACCTACGGTACGGTTAAATACCATTTTCTCCGTTGTGGAGTCGCGGTCTACATTAAAGTAGCCGATGCGTTGGAACTGCAGGTAGGAGAGGGGTTTCATTCCGGCAGCATATTTCTCAATGTAGCAGCATGGCAATACATTCAGGGAGTCCGGATTTATCATTTCTTTCATGGCTGTCAGCGCATCACAATTCTTTGCTTCGCGAATGGCTGCCAGTTCATCACGCGGATTTTCAACTTTCCACAAGCGGTCATAGAGGCGTACTTCGGCTTGTAGACAGTGTGCGCAGCTTACCCAGTGGATCGTTCCTTTTACTTTACGGTTGGCGCCGGGCATGCCACTTTTGCTGTCGGGGTCGTATTCGCAGTATACTTCTGTGATTTCTCCGGCATCGTTCTTCTTGCAGCCGGTACACTTCACAATATATGCACTCTTCAAACGGACTTCTTGTCCGGGTGTCATGCGGAAGTATTTTTTCGGTGCATCTTCCATGAAGTCATCGCGCTCTATCCATAGTTCACGACTGAACTCGATGTTGTGGCTGCCTTCTTCCGGGCGTTCCGGGTTATTGATAGCTTCCATTTCCTCAACCTGTCCTTCCGGATAGTTGGTGATGATAAGTTTCACCGGATTCAGCACAGCAGATATACGAGTGGCCCGGGCATTTAAATCTTCACGTACGGCACTTTCCAGCAAGGCGAATTCGTTAAGTGCATCATAAGTGGTGTAGCCGATTTTATCAATGAATTTATGGATAGACTCCGGTGAGTAACCGCGACGGCGGAAGCCGCAAATAGTCGGCATACGGGGATCATCCCAACCATTGACAAGACCCTCTTTTACCAAAGTCAGCAGGTTGCGCTTGCTCATGAGTGTATAGCTCAGGTTAAGCTTGTTGAATTCGTACTGGTGAGGACGGTGGTCATTCAAATCTTTTCCTTCTTTCACCCAGTCCACAAAGAGATCGTATAAAGGGCGGTGGGGTACAAATTCCAGTGTGCACAAAGAATGGGTCACCCCTTCAAAGTAGTCGCTTTGTCCATGAGCGAAGTCATACATCGGATATGCCTTCCAGGTAGTGCCCGTACGGTGGTGAGGATGTTTCACCACACGATAGATAATCGGGTCGCGGAAGTGCATGTTGGGGCTTGCCATGTCAATCTTGGCACGAAGCACCATGGCCCCTTCCTCAATCTCGCCGGTGTTCATCTTCTGAAACAGTTCGAGGGTCTCTTCAATGGGGCGGTTGCGGTAAGGACTCTCTACGCCGGGTTGGGTAGGGGTGCCTTTTTGAGCGGCAATCTGTTCGGATGTCTGTTCGTCAATGTATGCTTTGCCCTCTTTGATGAGGCGGATGGCGAAGTCCCATAACTGCTGGAAATAGTCGGAAGCGTAATACTCGTTGCCCCACTGGTAGCCCAGCCATTGAATATCTTCCTTGATAGCCTCTACATACTCCACATCCTCTTTGGTGGGGTTGGTGTCATCAAAACGCAAGTTACAGATGCCGCCATGTGCGGCTGCAATACCAAAGTCCAGACATATGGCCTTGGCATGTCCGATATGAAGGTAGCCGTTGGGTTCCGGCGGGAAACGTGTCTGTACTTTTCCGTCATTTTTACCTTCTTTTAAATCGTTCTCTACTATTTGTTCTATGAAGTTCAGGCTCTTCTTTTCGCTTGTTTCTTCGCTTTTTATTTCTGCCATAATGCTATTGTTATTCATATAGTGGTACAAAGATAGCGCAAAATAATGAAGAATGAATAATGAAGAATGAAGAATTTCTTGTCCTTCATTCCTCGTTCTTCATTATTTATTATTCATTTACAGGAATATATCCACTCTTTTTAATGATTTCTTGACCTGCGGGTGACAATATGAACTGCAAGAGAGGGGCTGTCTGGTCCGATTTTTTCTTATTATAATAGTAGTAGAGCGGACGCACGATGGGGTAGGTCTTGTTGATTGCATTCTCCAGAGTGGGAGTAGCAAAATGTTTGTCATCGTAGGATATGGCAAGAGTCTTGATGCGGGGCGATACATAGGCAAGTCCCACGTAACCGATAGCTCCGCGTGTCTGGCTGACCGATTGTATGATTGCTCCTGTGGCAGGCATGGAAAGGCTGCTGCTCATATAATTCTTGTTTTTCAGCACGCTCTCTTTGAAAAACTCGTATGTACCGGAAGATGTTTCGCGTGAGTAGACCACTATTTTACGGTCGTCTCCGCCCACTTGTTTCCAATTGGTGATTTTACCGCGGAAAATATCTTCCAGTTGCCGGCGGGTCAGTTGCTTCACCGGATTGGAGGGATGCACCACAACGGCCAGTGCGTCATAGGCTATCGTTATCTCTGCCAGTTCCTCTCCGGCTGCTTTCGCTTTCATCTTTTCGCTGAACTTGATACCTCTGGAAGCCATTGCAATATCAGTGGTTTCATCCAGTAGGGCGGAAATGCCTACACCGGTTCCACCGCCGGTGACGGTGACGCGCGCGTTGGGATTTAATTTCATAAAACGTTCGGCAGTTTGTTGCGCAATGGGAAGGACAGTGTCGCTGCCTTTGATGCGCTGGGCCTGAATGCGGGTAGTGGCAAATACCAGTGCAAGGATAATTAGAACTGCATGTTTCATCATATTCTGATCGTTTTTGAATGATATTTAAACAACGGTGGGTATGTTCCTGTTGTCCTTTCTTGCTGCAAAGAAAAACAATGCATATTACAATTCAGTTACATGCGGTGGTTTTTTGACTGTTGTAACAGCTTTGTAATATGTTTGAAACATTTCTTTCAAATGATAGTCACATTGTCTTAACATCTACCCTGTTTCTTTGTGCACAGAAATTTGATAGGTAGTATGAAAAAAGTTTTCGAGAAGATTGTGGAGGGCATATTGGCTTGTAGCGGCTTTGTAACGAGTCTTACGATTGTGCTAATCGTCTTATTCCTCTTTTCTGAAGCGGTGGGACTGTTCAACAGCCGGGTGATAGAAGAGGGATATGTGCTGGCTTTGAATAAAGATAATAAGGTAAGCGAACTAACTCCGGTTCAGATAAAGGATATTTTCGATGAAGAGATAACCAATTGGCAGGAAGTCGGTGGGGAGAATCTCCCTATCCGGCTTTTTCGTTTGGAAGATGTTACACGCTACTATACGGAAGAGCAGTTGGGAGCGTCTTATGAGAATGTGGGGGCATGCATTACGGATCTGGTGGAACGTACACCGGGAATCGTGGCTTTTGTGCCGCAGCAGTTCATTGGCAGTTCCGGCGCTGTCCGTTTGCTGCCAGACAACACCATTTCACTGAAAGATGTCTTTGCCGGAGCTGAATGGTTTCCGACAGCGACGCCTGCTCCGCAATTCGGCTTTCTGCCGCTGATAACGGGTACGTTGTGGGTGAGCCTTTTCGCTATTCTCATAGCCTTGCCGTTCGGCTTGGCAGTGGCTGTTTATATGTCTGAGGTGGCAAACCATAAGATACGGAACCTGATGAAGCCTATTATTGAACTGTTGAGTGGCATTCCTTCCGTTGTCTACGGTTTCTTCGGGTTGATTGTGATAGTTCCTTTTTTGCAGAAAGTCTTTGATCTGCCTGTGGGGGAAAGCGGGCTGGCGGGAAGTATTGTGCTTGCCATTATGGCGCTCCCCACTATCATTACGGTGACGGAGGATGCCATGCGTAATTGTCCGCGTGCCATGCGGGAAGCCAGTCTGGCGCTCGGCGCTTCACAGTGGCAGACTATATATAAGGTGGTGATACCTTATTCCATTTCCGGTATTACGTCCGGTGTTGTCTTGGGCATCGGTCGTGCGGTTGGTGAAACGATGGCAGTGCTGATGGTGACGGGAAATGCTGCTGTGATTCCCCATACGATTCTGGAACCTTTGCGCACAATTCCCGCTACCATTGCAGCGGAACTGGGTGAAGCGCCGGCAGGAGGGGCGCATTACGAAGCGTTGTTCCTTTTGGGAGTTGTATTGTTTTTCATCAGCTTATTGATAAACTTCACAGTAGAAGCTGTATCTTCGGGCAAAAGAAAATAAAAAGAATATGATAAATAGAAAACATCTTTCGCAAAACATTGCATTCGGATTGTTCCGCTTGCTGAGTTTAAGTGTGGTAGGAATACTTTTTGCTATTCTCGGCTTCATCATATATAAAGGTGTAGGAGTTATAGACTGGGAGTTCCTGACGAGTGCGCCGACAGACGGTATGACCTCGGGCGGTATTCTGCCGGCTATTGTCGGCACTTTTTGTCTGATGGCGGGCAGTGCGTTATTTGCTTTTCCGGTAGGGGTGATGAGTGGCATCTATATGAATGAATATGCACCTAAAGGTTGGGTTGTGCGCTTCATCCGCATAATGACGAACAACTTGAGTGGCATACCTTCTATTGTATTCGGTCTTTTTGGTATGGCATTGTTTGTTAACTATATGGACTTTGGTGACAGCATTTTGGCGGGGTCGCTTACACTAGGATTGTTGAGTCTGCCTTTAGTGATCCGTACCACCGAGGAAGCCTTGAAGGCGATTCCCGACAGTCTGCGTGAGGGCAGCCGCGCATTGGGAGCCACCAAACTGCAAACAATCTGGCACGTAATTCTGCCGATGGGGATGCCCAACATCATTACCGGACTGATTCTGGCCTTAGGGCGTGTGTCCGGAGAAACGGCGCCTATTCTCTTTACCTGTGCAGCCTATTTCCTGCCGCAACTGCCCGGCAGTATTTTCGACCAGTGTATGGCGTTGCCCTATCATTTGTATGTCATCTCCACCAGTGGTACGGATATGGAAGCCCAGTTGCCCATTGCCTATGGAACAGCTTTGGTACTGATAATAATTATTCTTTTGGTGAATCTGCTGGCAAATGCTTTGCGGAAATATTTCGAGAAGAAAATAAAAATGAACTAAACCGATAAAATCATGAATGACGTGATGAATAAAATAGAAACACGCGATGTAAATTTCTGGTATGGTAACTTCCACGCGCTGAAAGGAATCAGCATGGATATTGCGGAGAAATCGGTTGTGGCGTTTATCGGCCCTTCCGGTTGCGGTAAGTCTACTTTTCTCCGCTTGTTGAACCGTATGAACGATTTGATACCCGATACCCGTCTGACCGGTGAGGTTCTTATTGACGGTCAGGATATATATAAGAAAGGTGTGCAAGTGGACGAGCTGCGTAAGAATGTCGGCATGGTGTTTCAGCGTCCCAATCCTTTTCCGAAAAGCATCTTTGAAAATGTTGCTTACGGATTGCGCGTCAATGGCGTTACAGACAGTGCGTTTATCCGACGTCGGGTGGAGGAGGCTTTGAGAGGAGCTGCCCTTTGGGATGAAGTGAAAGATAAACTCAAGGTATCTGCCTACGCCCTTTCCGGCGGACAGCAGCAACGTCTGTGCATAGCCCGCGCCATGGCGGTATCTCCGTCTGTCTTGCTGATGGATGAACCGGCATCTGCTCTCGATCCTATTTCGACGGCTAAGGTGGAGGAACTTATCCATGAGCTGAAGAAGCAGTACACCATTGTAATCGTCACCCATAACATGCAGCAGGCTGCCCGCGTAAGCGATAGTACCGCTTTTTTCTATATGGGCGAAATGGTAGAGTTCGGTGATACGAAGAAGATATTCACCAATCCTGATAAGGTGGAGACACAGAACTATATTACAGGGCGCTTCGGATAACAGGTTGTTTCATGCGTTGGAACAAGTGATATGATTATGGAATTGATAATTTTGAAATAGAAGAAACATTATGGTAAAGTTTATCGAATCAGAGCTCGTCTTGCTGAAAAAGGAAGTAGACGAAATGTGGACTTTGGTGTATAACCAGCTTGACCGCGCAGGAGAAGCCGTACTGACCCTGGACAAAGAACTGGCACAGCAAGTATTGGTGCGCGAACGTCGTGTCAATGCTTTTGAGCTTAAAATAGACAGTGATATAGAAGATATCATCGCTCTCTATAATCCTGTGGCTATCGACTTACGTTTTGTGCTCGCCATGCTCAAAATCAATTCGAACCTGGAACGTTTGGGTGACTTTGCCGAAGGCATAGCCCGCTTTGCCATAAATTGCAAAGAGCCTGTCTTGGATGGTGAATTGTTACAGAAACTGCGTTTGGAAGAAATGATCAGTCAGGTATTGTCCATGCTTGAACTTGCCAAAAAAGCGCTTCAGGAAGAGAGTCAGGAAATGGCAACCGCTGTGTTTGCCAAAGATAATCTGTTGGATGAAATCAATGCGAATGGCACTGCTGTTCTTGCAGACTATATCGGCAAACATCCCGAAAGCGCACTTTCTTGCCTGAATTTGGTTAGTGTATTCCGTAAGCTGGAGCGTTCCGGTGACCACATCACGAATATAGCTGAAGAAATAGTGTTCTTTATCGATGCAAAAGTGCTAAAACATAGCGGGCGTACGGACGAACAGTACCCGAATGATAAGAAATAAGCACTTTTTTAGGAAATTTTCAGTGTTTAATAGAAAATAACCCTATATTTGTCCATTGAAAACGATTGCAGATGTAGAAAAGTCCTTTGAAATGATAATAAAATCAAAAGAATTACGGAAAAGATGTTATAAGACATGTTTTTTAATTTGGTTGGTATCACGAAAAGCGCCTATATTTGCAACGTTATCCTGAAAACAATCTTTTTACCTTAAAAAAAACTAATACCTATTGAAAACTGAAAAAGGAGGCTTTGTGAAAAGCTTCCTTTTTTTATACACGTATGTGGGCGTTTTTTGTCTTTTATTTCATATTTGTAAATCAGTGTGTTAACGTTTTATTGAAATGGGAGCATATTAGTGGAATACCGTTTTAGCACCATATTTAGCACCACTTTTAGTACTTCTCTATTCGTGGAGAGACAGACACCCGCTCATTTTTTTTAAAACCGCATGGCATAATAAGAACCTTTTTCTATCTTTGTCTTCTGAAAATAGTAACCCGTAAAATTGTAAATACCAATATGTTTTCCGGAATAGTAGAAGAATGTGCCACGCTGGTGGCTATGGTTAGAGACCAAGAAAATGTGCACTTTACTTTCAAGTGTTCTTTCGTGAGCGAATTGAAGATAGATCAGAGCATTTCTCATAATGGTGTGTGTCTTACAGTGGTCAGTATGACGGATGATACCTATACGGTGACAGCGATGAAAGAGACCTTGGACCGTTCCAACCTCGGTTTGTTGGAGGTGGGCGATGAAGTGAATGTGGAGCGCAGCATGATGATGAACGGCCGTTTGGATGGACATATTGTTCAGGGACATGTAGACCAGACTGCAACTTGCATTGGCATAGAGGATGCCGAAGGCAGTTATTATTTTACGTTCCAATATAAGTTTGATAAGGAAATGGCGAAGCGCGGCTATATCACTGTAGATAAAGGCTCCGTAACTGTAAACGGTGTCAGTCTGACTGTGTGCAATCCTACGGATGACACTTTCCAGGTGGCCATTATTCCCTATACTTTTGAACATACCAATTTCCATGCTTTCAAGAAAGGCAGTGTGGTGAATCTGGAGTTCGATATTATCGGTAAGTATATTAGCAGAATGATACAGTACAAGTGAGTTATGGATGATTTCTTGCAATTGGTAGCCTCGCGTCAAAGTGACCGGGCCTATGATATGTCTCGCGCCGTAGAGCATGATAAATTGGAACGTATTTTGGAAGCTGCCCGGCTGTCTCCTTCGGCTTGTAATGCCCAGCCCTGGCGTTTTGTGGTGGTTACCGATCCGGAGCTTGCTGTAAAAGTAGGCAAGGCTACTGCCGGATTGGGGATGAATAAGTTTGCTAAAGATGCGCCGGTACATATTCTGGTTGTGGAAGAATCAATGAATATCACTTCCTTTTTAGGAGCTAAGATAAAGGATAAATATTTTCCTTTAATAGATATCGGTATTGCTGCTGCCCACATCACGCTTGCTGCCGAGAGTGAGGGGTTGGGATCGTGTATTTTGGGATGGTTCGATGAAAAGGAGATTAAGAAACTCGTTGGTATTCCGGCCAATAAACGGCTGCTGCTTGATATAACGATAGGATATCCGGTGAAAGAGAAACGGAAGAAATCCAGAAAGTCCAAAGAGAAGGTAGTTTCCTATAATCATTATTAGCGCTCCTTTACAGGTCTTTCAACAGCACTCTGCTTGCGCTTCTGAAATATTCCTCCCGCGCTTTCATCAGTGTTTCCCATTGTCCATGGAATTCTTTGTCCTTGTCTATCTTGAAGTCTTCGGAGCCATGGGTGTCCAGCTTGTCCAGCAGGAGGGCGACGTTGAGCTTGTTGATGTCCATGGAGGGCTGGTAGGCAATATCCTGACTTTTGGCATCGGTCACTACTTCGTGTAAAAGGTTGATTTCCTGTAATTCATAGAGGGTCTGATTGGTGAGACGTATGGGAATCTGGCACTCTTCGGATATGTCCTCGGCGGTGTAGGGAGGTTCGTTTTTTTCGAAACGTTTGGCTATGAGAGACATGATAAGGATGGAAATAAAGTCGCGGTAGCGTCGGCTGATGTTACGTGCGTCCTTGTCGAAACTGAAATTGCGTATATTCTGCCCCGCATATGTCAGCTCCGCTCCGAAAAGGCAGATTGTCCAAGATATTTGCAGCCATAACAGAAACATGGGGAGTGCCGCGAAACTACCGTAAATGGCATTATAACGTGACACCCATAACTGGCTGCTGATGTAGAGGAATTGGAAAGCCTGATGCGCCGTACCCGCCAGAACTCCGGAAATCAGCGCATGCTTGAGTTTCACCTTTGTGTTAGGCATAAAGACGTACAGTCCTGTGAACATAAACCACGTGAGGACAAACGGTATGAGGCGGATTAGGAACTTTCCGATGGGGGCGAGTAGGGTGAAGTCCGCTACATTCTTCAGCATGGTACTCATGAATATGGAGAGACCGCCCGAAACCACCAATAGGAGTGGTATCAGCAGAAGCATGGAGAAGTAATCGGTGATTTTGCGGTACATGCTTCTTGCTTTCTTCACTTGCCAGATGCGGTTGAAGGTGATTTCCATGTTATTGATCAGGTTGAGTACGGTCCACAACAACATGATCAGACCTATCCCGATAAATATGCCGCTTTTGGTTTGCGACAGATAGGAGTTGACAAACTGAAAGATCACTTCTGTTGTTTCCGACGGACCGCCGAAGCCCTTGACAATTTGGCTCTCCATCAGATTATCAAAGCCGAACCCGCGTGCAATGGCGAATACAATCGCCAGAATGGGGACAATGGCAAGCAAAGTGCTGTATGTCAAAGCAGATGCTTTGTTCACAAGCCTGTCTTTGGTGAAACGGTTGATGCAGAGGTAAATGGTTTTGATGATATTATATAAGGAGAAAGTCGTTTTGGTGACTTCATCTTCTGTGATACGCCAAATGTCGTATGTCAGAAACTTCCAGAGAGTGGCAATACGCTTGTTCATAATTGATAATTAAAAAAAAGCAGTCAGTCTGTAAGCCGGGTTCTGTTCCTTCATTGTCAATAAATAAAGGTGTCTGTCATTTATCTGAGCCGTATGTCACCATACATGCTTTAGCGGTCTACCCTCCGACATGGAGCGAGCAACTCTCATAACGTCGGTTTACATGACCTTACAACTCCTAAGACGCACAGCCCTTGTGTCGCCACAAGACTGGTAGGCTCTTACCCCACCTTCTCACCCTTACCGTAGCCCAAGGGCGACGGCGGTTATTTTCTTCTACGTTACTCTACCCTCACGGACAGCTTTCTGTTAGGAAGTAGGATGCTCTGTGTTGCCCGGACTTTCCTCATACGCGCAAGGCGCAAGCGACAAACCGACCAACTGCTTTAGGGCGGCAAAGATAGGGAAAATAAATGAAAAATGTGTGTCTATTTTGGAAATGTTTCGTAGCTTTGCTAACACTAACAACCCCCATAATCAATGTAGCCTATGAAAAAGTTATCCTCTGTTTTGGTTTTATTTCTCTTTATACCCTTTTTTACGTTTGCTTCGCAAGTCGGTGACTGTACTATTCCTGTAGAAGTGGCACAACTTTCTGACAGTTTGAAACGTATGTATGCTCCGGACAAGCGTGTGGCCTTGTTCGATGTAGATTATTCTTTTGCCGGTAAAAACGTAATGCTGCGTGGTGTTACAACTTCAGCTGAAGCGAAAGCTGCATTGTTGCAGGGATTGGCAAAAGCAGATTATAAAGTAATGGATTGTATCCAGGTGCTTCCTGACGTGAAAGGATTGGAAGGAAAGACGTACGGTATTATCAATGTGTCTGTGGCCAACCTGCGTGCGGCTCCCGATTTCTCTTCGGAAATGATGACGCAGGGATTAATGGGGATGCCCGTACATGTGTTGCAGCGCGACGGCTGGGTTCACATTCAGACTCCCGATAATTACATTGCATGGGTACATCGTGTGGGTGTGCATCTTGTGAATGAAGCGGAAATGGCTGCATGGAACAATGCCGAAAAGATTGTGGTAACGGCTCATTACGGCTTTGTCTATTCCAAGCCGGACCGGACTTCACAGACAATCTCGGACGTGGTGGCAGGCAACCGTTTTAAATGGGACGGAAGCAAAGGGGCTTTCTATAAAGTGATTTATCCCGATGGCCGCCAAGGATATATCTCCAAATCCATAGCCATGCCCGAAAAGAAATGGCGCTCCGGCTTGAAACAGGATGCAGCCGATATTATCCGCACTGCACGCACAATGATAGGAATACCTTATCTTTGGGCGGGGACTTCATCGAAAGGGGTGGATTGCAGCGGATTCGTGCGTACTATACTTTTTATGCACGACATCATTATCCCGCGTGACGCTTCCCAGCAGGCTTACGTAGGTGAACATATTGACATTGCGTCCGACTTTTCCAATTTGCAGCCGGGCGATCTGATATTCTTCGGCCGTAAAGCAACTGCGGAACGTAAGGAACGGGTGGTACACGTAGGGATGTATATCGGCGGCAAGCGTTTCATTCACTCACAGGGGGATGTGCATATCAGCAGTTTTGATCCGTTGGACGAACTGTTTGATGAGTACAACCTCGGGCGTTTGTTGTTTGCCACGCGCGTGTTACCTTATATAAATAAGAAGACGGGACTGAATACGACAGCAACAAATGAGTATTATGAATGAACTGATAAAAAATCAATAACATGCAAAACAGAAGAGAGTTTTTAAAGACCGCTGCCTTTGCCGCATTAGGCTCGGGCATGGCTATCAATGGCGTATTGGCAAGTGAAAGGGTAGCGCCTGCATTGTTCAACATCAATAAAAGCGGCGTTGTGCCCAGAATTAAGCTGCGTTTCTTTCCTTATGAGCTGAAACTGCGCCATGTCTTTACGGTGGCTGCCTATTCGCGCACCACTACTCCTGATGTGCAGGTTGAAATAGAGTATGACGGAATCATCGGTTATGGAGAAGCCTCCATGCCTCCTTACTTGCAGCATGAGTTGGGCACAATGGACAGTGTGCTGGCTTTTCTGAAAAAGGTGCAGGATGTTATCGGACAGTTTACCGATCCTTTCCGGCTGGAAGATATTCTGGGTTATATAGACACGCTCTCGGTAGGGGATGCGGCGGCAAAAACAGCGGTGGATATCGCTTTGCATGATTTGGTGGGTAAATTGTTGCAGGCTCCTTGGTATAAAATATGGGGACTGGACAGGGAGAAAACACCTTCTACCACATTTACCATTGGCATTGACACAGCCGATGTAGTGCGTGAAAAGACAAAAGAATGTGCCGGACAATTCAATATACTGAAAGTGAAGCTGGGGCGCGACAACGATAAGGAGATGATTGAGACGATCCGTTCGGTTACGGATCTTCCTATTGCCGTTGATGCCAATCAGGGTTGGAAAGATAAGCGCCATGCACTCGACATGATTCATTGGCTGAAGGAAAAGGGCATTGTTATGGTAGAGCAGCCTATGCCCAAAGAGCAATTGGACGATATTGCATGGGTGACCGGGCAAAGTCCGTTACCGATATTTGCAGATGAGTCCATTCAGCGTTTAAAAGACATCGTGGGACTGAAAGATGCTTTTACCGGCATCAATATCAAGTTGATGAAGTGCACCGGCATGCGTGAGGCATGGAAAATGGTGACGTTGGCGCGTGCTTTGGGGATGAAAGTGATGGTGGGCTGCATGACTGAAACTTCCTGCGCCATTTCTGCCGCTTCGCAACTTTCTCCGGCGGTGGACTTTGCCGATCTGGATGGCAGCCTGCTGATAGCCAATGACCGTTTCAAGGGTATGGAAGTCGTGAAGGGGAAGATTACATTGCTGGATCTGCCGGGTATCGGAGTAGTGAAGATATAGAAAACACAGAGAATATTTGTAATTCATAATTTATAATTCAAACTCGTAATTCATGAAGAATCTGCTATACACTGTCTTTTTGTTTGTTTTTGTTTCTGCTTGCGGCACGAAGTCGGAAAACAAACCATATAGTTGGGACGATGATTTGCACCAGCGTCTGCTTACAGACTTTTGCCTGACGGAATCACAGGTGAAGGACTATATCAGGAAGTACCTTCCCGATGTCACCGATGAGCAAATGAGGCAATGGGAAGCATCCAATGCTTTGGAGTATATGATGCTGGACGGTGAGAAGCGCTATTTCCGCAATGCCGGTCCCAATTTGTTTCGTGTGGATTCAGCCTGTTATGATGTGAAAATAGCTAAGGAAGGCACTGCGCTGAGTGGGAGCGAGAAGGTGAATAAAGAGAATCTGCCGGAAATCATTACTGCTGTGCAGAAGGATGGCAAGGCGATTGCCGTTCCTAAACGGATGCGCGTTACTTATACATTGACGGTGGATACTAATGCTGTTCCTGCCGGAAAACTCATCCGCTGCTGGTTGCCCTATCCCCGCAAAGATCAGGCACGCCAGCGGGATGTGAAGTTTGTTTCTGCCAGTGAGCCGGAATATGTTTTCTCTCCGCAAGACTGCCGGCACAGTACGCTCTACATGGAGAAACGCGCCGTAAAGGGCGAGCCTACGGTATTTTCCGAAACATTCGAATACACCTCTTGTGGAGAGTGGCACAATCTGCGGCCCGAAGATGTCCGTCCTTATGACACGACTGCCTCCTTTTATAAAGAATATACCGCCGAACGGGAGAAGCATATCGTTTTCTCGCCGCGTTTGCGTGAGTTGGCTGCCAGACTGACAGCAGGTGAAACGAATCCGTATTTAAAGGCAAAACGCATCTTCTGTTGGATTAACGATAATTTTCCCTGGGCGTCTGCACGCGAGTATTCCACGATTGAGAATATCCCGGAGTACGTATTGGACAACCGTCATGGAGACTGCGGACAGGTCAGTCTTTTATTCATCACCTTGTGTCGTATCAGTGGTATTCCTGCGCATTTCCAGAGTGGGTTTATGATGCATCCTCGTGCCTGGAACCTGCACGACTGGGCGGAAGTGTACTTTGAAGGGGTGGGGTGGGTGCCCGTCGATCAGTCATTCGGCATGCCGGCTTTCGCCCGTAATGCTGATGAGAAGTTTTTCTTCTTGGGTGGCATTGACTCCTGGCGTATGATTGTGAATACTGATTACGGCATGCCGTTGGTTCCCGAAAAGAAGTATCCGCGCAGTGAAACTGTGGATTTCCAGCGTGGAGAGGTAGAGTGGGAAGGAGGGAATCTTTACTTTCCGCAATGGAGCTACCACATGGAGATTGATTATCTCAACTATTAGGGAGTGTGATGCGTTTTTGTTTTGTCTATCTGTCAGTCTTTTAACAAACTGCAATCGTGCATAAATGCTAATTTGTCAGTCTCTGTCGTTAACCGCTGTTAAGTCCCAAATATTCACTGTTAAAAGAGAACAAAAAAGAGTGACAAGCGGAATAACTGAACGATTTTTGTCGTTATTTTAACGTCAGAATGTTAAATGAGATTTGAATATTAACAATTAAAAGAGAATAAGAGTAGTATGAAACAGACAACAAAAAACATCCTTGGAGTTGCAGCCGTTGTGATTCTTAGTTCAGGAGTGGCCGGTGTTACCACTTATAAGATGCTGAATAAGGAAAAACCTGCTACATTTAGCGAGTTGTTCGAACAGAACCCTAATAATTTACAGTTGGCTGCTTATAATGCAACGGATGCGCAGCCTGTCGATTTGACACAGGCGGCAGAGAATTCGGTTCATGCTGTGGTACATATACGCGCTAAGCAGTTGAGCAAGACTCAAACCGTACAAGGCATGCCTGATATTTTTGATTTCTTCTTCGGTGATGGCCGCGGACAGCAGCGTCAGATACAGACCCAACCGCGTGTAGGCTTTGGCTCCGGTGTGATTATTTCTAAAGACGGTTATATCGTGACCAACAATCACGTGGTTGAAGGCGCCGATGAGATTACCGTAAAGCTGAATGACGACCGCGAATTGAAAGGACGGATCATCGGTACCGACCCCAGTACGGACCTTGCCCTGATTAAAATAGAAGGTGATGATTTCCCCACAGTACCGGTAGGCAATTCCGACGAATTGAAAATTGGCGAATGGGTATTGGCGGTAGGTAATCCGTTCAACCTGAACTCCACCGTTACAGCCGGTATTGTGAGCGCGAAAGCTCGTGCCATCGGCACTACTGCATCCAATGGACAGGCTGCAAATATCCAGTCTTTCATTCAGACGGATGCTGCCATCAATCAGGGTAACAGTGGTGGTGCATTGGTTAATGCGAGAGGTGAACTGGTAGGCATCAATGCTATGCTCTATTCACCGACAGGGGCCTATTCCGGTTACGGTTTCGCAATTCCCACCAGCATCATGACAAAAGTTGTGGCTGACCTGAAACAGTTTGGTACAGTGCAACGCGCTTTGCTGGGCATCACCGGTACTACATTGGGCACGGACCTGCAAATGGACGAAAGACTGGCAGAGGAAATGAAGAAGAAGGCCGATGAACTTGGAGTGAAAGAAGGCGTATTGGTTGCCGAGGTTGTGGAAGGTGGTTCTGCTGCCGGAATATTGAAGTCGGATGACGTTATCATTGGTCTTGGCGGTAAGAAGGTGCATAAGTTCAGCGACCTGCAGGAGGCTTTGGCTAAACATCGTCCGGGTGACAAGGTGAAAGTCAAAGTGGTTCGTGACAAGAAGGAGAAGGAATTTGAGCTGACCTTGAAAAACTCTCAAGGCAATACGAAAGTTGTGAAAGATGCCGGAATGGAACTTCTGGGCGCAGCCTTCAAGCCTGTATCTTCTGAACTGAAGAGACAACTTAACCTGGGTTATGGCTTGGAAGTGACCGGAGTGTCCAACGGTAAAATGGCAGATGCCGGTATTCGCAAGGGATTCATCATCCTCAAGGCGAACAATGTGCAGATGAAGTCGGTGGAGGACTTGGAGAAAGTGCTGAAAGCTGCCACTCAGTCTCCCGATCAAGTATTGTTCATCACCGGTATGTTCCCATCGGGTAAGCGTGCAAGCTATGCGGTGGATTTAACTCAGGAATAATCGAAACAGGTAAATAGGTAAGAAGATTGTAATATTAGCAAAGAAAGACGAAAAAGAGGGTGTTGGCAAATACTTGTCAATACCCTCTTTGTTATGTAGTCAAGGTATAAATAAGGTGAAAAAGTTCAGGCAAGTTTGTTTGTAATAAATAATTTGTCGTAACTTTGCAACCCAAATCTGTATTATAAGAATGAGACAACTAAAAATTACCAAAAGTATCACTAACAGAGAGAGTGCTTCTCTCGACAAGTATTTGCAGGAAATCGGTCGCGAAGACCTCATTACAGTCGAAGAAGAGGTAGAGCTCGCTCAGCGCATCCGCAAGGGTGACCGTGTTGCACTGGAGAAATTAACACGTGCCAATCTGCGTTTCGTTGTATCTGTAGCCAAACAGTACCAGAACCAGGGTTTGAGTTTGCCCGACTTGATTAACGAGGGCAATTTAGGACTGATTAAGGCTGCCGAGAAGTTCGATGAAACACGTGGTTTCAAGTTCATCAGTTATGCAGTATGGTGGATACGTCAGTCCATTTTGCAGGCTTTGGCAGAGCAGTCGCGTATTGTGCGTCTTCCTTTGAATCAGGTAGGTTCACTGAATAAAATCAGTAAGGCTTTCTCTAAGTTCGAGCAGGAAAACGAACGCCGTCCGTCTCCCGAGGAACTTGCCGATGAACTGGAAATCCCTGTTGATAAAATCTCTGATACGCTGAAGGTTTCCGGCCGTCATATTTCGGTGGATGCACCTTTTGTTGAAGGAGAAGATAACAGCTTGCTTGATGTGCTGGTCAATGACGACTCTCCTATGGCCGACCGCTCTTTGGTGAACGAGTCTCTTGCGAGGGAAATTGATAGAGCTCTTTCTACGTTAACCGATAGAGAAAAAGAAATCATACAGATGTTTTTCGGTATCGGACAGCAGGAAATGACATTAGAGGAAATCGGCGACAAATTCGGGCTCACACGTGAGCGCGTCCGCCAGATTAAGGAAAAAGCAATCAGAAGATTAAGACAAAGTAATCGTAGTAAATTGCTCAAATCTTATTTGGGATAAATAAGAATATCAGTTTCTGACAAATAAAAGAAATTAAGAAAACCGGTTTGTCCGACATGGACAGCCGGTTTTTTTCTATCTTTAAGTGAGATAAGAGGCATTTCTGCATAAAAAATAAGCGGGCTTATTTTGTTCTGCTTTCGGTTTACACTATCTTTGCCCCAATAAAATAAACCAATAGAAGTTATGAAACACGTAAAAATAGTATTTGCAGTGATGCTCGTATTTACTTTATGTACGGCATTTACAATGAAAAGTCATAAGCCTGTTTATGCTTTTGGCATAGCGGCTTCCTTCAACGATTCGGTGGTGTACTGTACGGAAATTCAGGTATTGGACAGTACGGCATTGGACAAGAACGGCTTTCTGCCCAAGCGCGACCTGTACAGCTATCAGTTGAAAAACTATCTGGAATATGACATGAAGAAACCCGATTATACTTGTATGATCTATTTTAGTGAGAGCAAAAAGAAGCTGGAAAAGGAAGCTGTTAAAGTGAAAGCAAAGTATAAGAAGGGTACAATGGCGCTGCAGACTATTGCGCCGGACAAGTTTAGTTTTAAGAAACCGGAAGAGTGATTTTAAATCCGGATTATACGAATGACTATGAGACTGAAACTTTATACCCTGTTGTGCATATCTTTCCTTTTGATATTTACAGCTTGTAATCAGGACGACGATCCTGTACCGGCAGAGAAAGTTACACGAACAGTATTAGCCTATATAATGGCGGATAACAGCTTGTCGGGTTTTGCATCAATTGATATTGATGAAATGATGAAAGGAATGGAGGCTGTCGATGCTTCGTTGTACAATCTTTTGGTTTATGTGGATGACGCGAGCCGGGAGGGTTCCCAGTCTTATAAGTTTCCTACGCTCTATCGTTTGTCGAAGGATAAAAATGGAAATGTGGTAAAAGAGACTGTAAAGGAATATAAGGAGCAAGTCTCTACTGATCCTGCTGTGATGCAAGAGGTTCTTAAGCGCGCTTTTACTGAATATCCTGCGGAAAGTTACGGTTTGGTGCTTTGGTCTCATGGCGAGGGCTGGATCCCCAATCCTTTGCCTCTTGCAAAGCAAGCTTCTACCCGTTGGGTAGGAGAGGACACTACCGGCGGCACTACTTATTTGAATATATCCGATATTGCCGCCATATTAAGCGAATTCCCTCGCTTCGATTTTATCCTGTTCGATGCCTGTTTCGGACAGACGGTAGAGGTGGCTTACGAACTGCGCAATTGCACAGATTATGTAATCGGTTCACCTACGGAAATACCGGGACCCGGCGCACCTTATGAGTCGGTTGTGCCGGCTATGTTCAAGGGAACCAATGTGGGTGTGGAGATAGGAAAAGCGTATTATGAACCTTATGAGAAGTTGTATACCGGAGTTAGTCCCTCTATGACTTGGACAGGCGGGGTTGCTATTTCCGTTATAGATTGTGCGGCTTTGGATGAGTTGGCTTCTGTGACGAAACAAACAATAGCGAAGAATGAACTGAATGTCGGCGAGATCTATAATTATGACCTGCGAAGCGAGTACAGTAAAAACTATGTGGGATATTATGATATGAAACAGTTGATGGAACGCCTGTCTTCTGATGTAACGGCATGGACTTCTGCCGCCGATAAAGCAATTGTCTATTGGAGAGCTACCCCCAAGAACTATTCGGGTATGATACACGCGATGTTTCCTGTTCCCCAAGAAACGACTTGCGGCGTAACTCATTACATTCCAATGGAAAGCGCTCCAGCCGCTATGGCCGCATACCGTTCTACCGCTTGGTATACCGCTGCCGGTCTTGATAAGATAGGGTGGTAATACACTCCCTGTTTTGTTCGCCTTGTGGAAGTAGTTGCCGCATCTTCCGATATGCTCCATAACAGCGTGACGGATGGAATTCATTTTTTTATCCTTTTGTGCACTACTCAATCTATAAATACCTATATTTGACCCGTTATTGTAACCTTAAAAGCAACTGCTGATGTCCTTGTTTGTTTCACTGACACCGGATATGGATGATGAAACTCTTTTCGCCAAGGTAGAGCGGGGAGATGTGGAAGCATTCACTGTGGTCTATAATAAGTACCACAAACTGCTTTATGTGCTGGCCTATCGCTACTTGATGGACAAGGCTATGGCGGAGGATGCGGTGCAGCATGTCTTTACGCGTTTCTGGGAGTTCCGTTCGGAGCTTCGCGTAGGCATCAGCCTGAAGAATTACCTCGTGACGATGACGAAGAATCATATTCTGAACGTAATCCGTAATGAGAACAATGCAATTGCCAAGAACTATGAGATAGCGCAGAGCATCCCCGAGTATGAAGATACACTGATAGAGAATCTGGAGAAGAAAGAAATGATGTCGCTGTTCTATAAGGCCTTGGACAAGTTGCCGCCCCAAAAGCGTGAAATCTGCCTGATGAAAGTGCGCGACGAACTTACCAACCCGGAAATAGCCGAACGTATGCAGCTCTCCGTCAATACAATCAAAACCCATTACTCGGAGGCGTTGAAACTGTTGCGTGCACATCTGCATAAATTGCTAATATTTGTTACATATCTCACCCTGTTGAAGTATTTAAGTGTCCTTTTTATACTATGGATAATAAGATGATGAATAAACCCACCGAAGAACAGATACGGGAAGTACTTGCCGGAACATCTACTCCTGAAACAGCCCGTCTCGTGGCGCAATGGTTTGCTACGGATGAAGGAACGGACTATTTGTCCCGAAGCATGGATTGCGACGTGGAGCAGGTGAAACTTGGTTATGAAGAACTTTACGTGGACCACGAGATAGCGTCAGATGAGTTGTTTGCCCGCATCCGCAGGAATATCCGTAGGAAGCGTGTCCGCCGGATAGTTTTCCGGGTGGCTGCGGTATTGATACCGTTTGTTGTGCTGGCAGGCTTGGTTGTGCAGTTGGACAAGCGGGTGGACTTGTTTGGCGGCTCCGGCTACGAAGAAATCTATGTGGCGAAGGGCGAGCGTCTGCAAATGATGTTTCAGGACGGTACACGCGTATATATCAATTCGGATTCCCGCTTGAAGTATCCCAAGAAGTTTGCTCTTTCCAGTCGTGAGGTCTATTTGGAAGGTGAAGCCTATTTTGTGGTGTCCAAGAATCCTGCCCGTCCTTTCATCGTCAATCTGAACGGGCCCGCCATCCATGTATTGGGAACTTCATTTGATGTCAATGCCTATCCTGATAATAAGGATATTACCGTATGTCTGGATGAGGGGCATATCAATCTCATGCTTCCTTCGGACAAGAAATATCCGGTGCGGCCCGGTGAAAGGTTGGTTTATAATCGCGACGACGACCGCTGCACCATTTCCCGAAACAGCGACACCCGCTTTTCCTCTTTATGGAAAACAAATGTGATCGCTTTCAAAGACGCTCCTTTGGCGGAGGTTATCAAAGTGCTGCACCGTTGGTACAATGTCAACTTTAAAGTGGAGAACCAAGACGCTTGGAATGTATATTTCACGCTGACTTCTGAAAATACACTTCTTGAAAAAGTTTTGCGCGATTTGGAGAAGATTGCTCCGCTGCACTTCCGCTATGACGAAGTCGAAAAGGAAGTGACTGTCACCACTAAATAATTTTTTAGAAAAAAGATAGATTTTCTCTCACCCGTTCGGGAGTCTTGTGTGTCTACTTAGTATAAAGAGAATTTTATACTATTGCTAATCTAAAATTAAAGTTATGAAACACAAGATTCTGCTTGTTCTGCTTTTAAGCTCTATGGCTTGTATCACAGCCACTGCTCAAAAGGTTTCAATGGATTTCCGGCAGGTGAAACTGGCGAAGGTCTTTGATGCCATTACCCAACAGACCGGACTGACGGTGGCATACAGCCGTCCGACGGTGAATCCCGATAAACTTGTAACTGTCCGGGCCGATGAAGAAGAACTTGCCCATGTGCTTGACAGATTACTGGCGGGCATGGGTGTCACTTATGAGATAAACGGGAAGAAAGTCTACCTGAAAGCAAAAGCCGCTTCGGAAGCCACGCACCAAAGCGGGAAGGTGAAAAAGATTTCCGGCGTAATCGTCGACGAGAAAGGAGAGCCCGTAATAGGTGCGAGCATTGCCGTAAAAGGAACTTCTTTGGGAACGATTACAAATGTTGACGGAGAATATACCTTGATGGGTGTTCCCGAAAAAGCGGAAGTTGTTATCTCATTTATCGGTTATAAAACACGAACTTTCTCGGCCGGAGACAAAGCGCTCGCCAACATAACCCTGAAAGAGGATAGTGAACTGCTGGAAGAAGTGGTGGTCGTGGGCTATGGTGTCCAGAAGAAGAGCGATGTGTCCACTTCCATATCTTCGGTGAAAGCGGAGGATATAGCCAAGACATCTGCTTCGGATTTCCGCCAGGCATTGGCAGGAAAGATGCCGGGTGTACAGGTGACTACTCCAAGCGGTGATCCGGAAGGGAATGTAAGTATCCGCGTGCGTGGCATCAGTACCGTCAATGCCGGTAGCGATCCGCTTTATATCATAGACGGTGTGCCGGTGGAACGTGGCTTTGCCAATCTCAACAACAACGACATTGAGTCGGTAGAAGTGTTGAAAGACGCTTCTTCTGCCGCTATCTATGGTAGCCGCGGTTCCAATGGCGTTATTATTATTACGACCAAACAGGGGCAGTCGGAAAAAGTGAAGATACAGTATGACGGTTATTACGGCATACAGAATGTATCGAAGAAACTTGATATGATGAACGCCTACCAGTTTGCGGAGTTTGCCAAGGACGGTCACGATAATGCCTATCTGGATGCCAATCCGGAAGCTTCGCCCGATGATCCGAACGGCATGCGTCCCAACTCTTGGGAACGTATCCCTACCGAACTGTTTCCTTATCTGAACGGTGACCGCGGACTGACGGACACTGATTGGCAGGATGCCATTTTCCGTACTGCCGGTACGCAAAGCCATAATATCTCTGTTTCAGGACGTGGAAAAACGGTCGGCTATTTCGTATCGGCCAATTATTACGATAAGGAGGGTGTCGTTATCAATTCCGATTTCAAGAAATACAGCATGCGTATGAATCTTGACGGGCAGTATAAGAAATTCAAGTTTGGAGTTAATTTCTCTCCGTCTTATTCAACTTCCAATCGTGTAGATGCATCGGGAGCAGGTGGCGTTGTACAGTCTGCACTGATGATGCCGCCCGTATGGCCTGTGTATAATGCCGACGGAAGCTATAATTATCAGGGAAACGGTTACTGGAGAATCGGGAACGATTATCAGCATAACGCCATATTGAACCCCGTTGCAATGGCAAACCTGCAATCGGATGTTGTGGACCGCATGGCGATTGTCGGAAAGGTATTTGCGGAAATAGAGTTCTTTAAAGGACTGACCTATAACATTTCTTTCGGCGGGGATTATTACGGTTCGCACAACGATACGTATCGCTCGTCGGAGTTGCCGCTGCTGGGACAGAAGTATTATGACACGAAGTCCAATCCCATAGCTTACAGCTCTTCCGGATTCTACTTCAACTGGTTGATAGAAAATAAGGTAAATTACAATACAACCATTAATGAGGATCATTCCCTGAACCTCGTACTGGTGCAGTCTGCACAGAAAGAAACTTATAAGGGTAACAACGTGACGGCTACCGATTTCCCGAACGATTATATCCAGACTATTGGAGGTGGTACGGTGACGAAAGGAAACTCCGACAAGACGCAATGGAGCATAGCATCTTATCTGGCACGCGCCCAGTATAGCTATAAAGGTAAATACATGGCTTCTGCCGCTATACGAGCCGACGGTTCTTCCCGTTTCGGAAAGAATAATCGTTGGGGATATTTCCCGTCAGCTTCTGCTGCATGGAGAATCAGCGGTGAGGATTTCTTTCAGAATGCCAAGGCGCTCTCTTTCATAGACGATCTGAAGATAAGGGCCAGCTACGGTGTTACCGGTAACTTCCAGATAGGCAATTACGATCATCTTTCACTGATGGCACTCGATAATTACATACTTGGAACAAATAACGGCCAACTCGTTTACGGGTACAAACCCAATACCATTAAAAATGAGGATTTAAGCTGGGAAAAGAATGCGATGGTCAATGCCGGTATCGATGTGCAGATGTTTAAAGGATTGCTCGGCGTCACGGTGGATTATTACAACACCAATACTTCGAACATGCTTCTGAACGTCCCTGTTCCCCATCTGACTGGTTATAGCACAGCCTTGATGAATATTGGCAAGGTGAATAACCGGGGATGGGAAATTGCCTTGACTTCCCAGAAGAACTTCACAAAGGACTTTGGATATTCATTCAATGCCAACTATTCAACCAATACGAACGAGGTGAAGGCTTTGGGGCCCGGTGACGCTCCCATTATCTCTACCGGTAGCGTAGACCATGCCTATTATATCACCAAAGTGGGCGAACCCATCGGCAGCTATTATCTGCTGGTGCAGGACGGCATTTTCTCCAATGAGGAAGAGCTTAAGAAGTATCCCCATTTCAGCAATACCAAGCCGGGAGATTTCCGCTTTGTAGATGTAGATGGTGACGGTGTGATGGATTTGGATAAGGACCGCACGATTGTCGGTAATTATATGCCCGATTTTACGTATGGTTTCGGTGGAAAGGTATGGTATAAGGGGATTGACCTTGACTTTAACTTTCAGGGTGTCTATGGCAATGAAATCTTGAATCTGAACAGGAGGTATATCGACAATATGGAAGGCAATGTGAATGGAACAACGCTTGCTTTGGACCGTTGGAAAAGCGCTGACAATCCGGGAAACGGCCAGGTGAATCGTGCAAACCGCAAATCGAAAGGGTATAACGGAAGAACCTCTACTTGGCATCTGGAAGACGGATCTTACCTGAGATTGCAAAATGTCACTTTAGGATATACACTGCCTCAGCAGCTGACTCGTCATTTCTTTGTTGAGAAGCTGAGGATTTATGTGTCGGGACAGAATCTTTGGACATCCACCGATTATAGCGGATATAATCCGGAAGTTAATGCACGCCCCGGCAACTCACTCTCGCCGGGCGAAGATTATGGAACGTATCCATTGGCAAGAACCTTTTTGTTCGGTTTGAATATAACTCTTTAATTACCTTTCTAAAAGATATGAGATATGAAAAAATATGAACTCTTTCTAATATTGTCAACCGCTTTCCTGTCGGTGTCCTGTACGGATAGTTTTTTTGATTTGGAGCCGAGCAGCAGTGTGCCTACGGACAAAGTTTATAAAACGGCCGAAGATTTCAATGTAGCGGTCATCGGATGTTACTCAAAACTGCAAACGCAGGTGAACTTTTTTACAGAATGTTGTGAATACCGAAGTGATAACCTGTATTTAAGTGCTCCCACCACCGGTACGCAAGACCGGTACGACATAGACCAGTTTTCCGATAAACCATCGAACGGTATTCTGCAAAATGCCTGGGCTAACTTTAACAATGGTGTATACCGCTGCAATTTAGTGCTGGATAAAATCGACGGGGCGGATTTTAATGAAACGTTGAAAAAACAGTATAAGGCCGAGGCGTTGTTCATACGGGCCCTAACGTATTTTAATATGTATCGCTTGTGGGGTGGAATACCGATGACCGACAAAGTTGTAACTGTTTCCGAGGCTTTAGCTATCGGACGTAGTTCGGAACAGCAGGTTTACGATTTCCTGACCGGTGATCTGAAACAGATAATAGATGATAATATGTTGCCTCAGTCGTATACGGGCAATGAAGTGGGACGCGTCACTTTGGGGGCTGCCAAAGCGCTTTTGGGTAAAGTGTATCTCACTTTCCATAAATGGGAGGAAGCGAGGGATATTCTATCTCAGGTTATAGGCAAATACAGTTTGATGGCTTCTCCTGATAAAGTATTCGATGTGGATAATAAGATGAACAATGAGATAATTTTTGCAGTTCGTTTCAATAAGGAATTAGAAGGCGAAGGACATGGCTATTGGTTTTCTATTACAAACCTGGGAGATGATACTAACCAGACGGAGGCTTTGAAGAAATGCTATTCGGACGCTGATGATAAACGTAAGGAATTGATAGAATATACACAAGTGGAGAGCAAGGTCTTTGTGCTGAAGAAATTTAAAGATACAAAGAGTGCCACTTATAACACTGTGGGTAATGATCAAATTGTTCTCCGATATGCTGATGTCCTGCTTATGTATGCGGAGGCTCTAAATGAAATAGAGTACAGCAATTCGCAGACTTCAGATGCAATGAATGCTCTGAATTCGGTTCACATGCGTTCGTGCAGCTCTTCGATACAGATTGCTGACCTTCCTGATAAAGACAGTTTCCGAAAGGCCATTATGTTGGAACGCCAGCGTGAATTCCCCTATGAAGGACACCGGTGGTTCGACCTTGTACGAATGGGTGGAGCCAAAGATGCCATGAAGGCGGAAGGACATGAAATTCAGGATTATCAGTTCCTGTATCCCATTCCCAAGACAGAGCTGGAGCGTGTCAATAATGAAAAGCTCCTTTGGCAAAATCCCGGATATTGATTTCTTGTTAAACTTAAAGAAACAGACCATGAAAAAAGTAATATATAGTTTGTTATTGGGCTTTGCAGCAGTTTTCATTGCATGTGAAGAAGAACTGCCGAAAGCCAATTTTGATTTGTATGAGTTGAAATCCCTCGAAGCGACCGCCGGAGATATGAGTGTGATGCTGGCATGGGAAGACTATGAAAACGCCCGTCCGTCCGAATATCTGGTTGTATGGGATGCCGGAAATGCCGGATCTGATGGCGGACAGATGACAGTGGAAGCTGGTAAAAAGAGTGTGGTTGTTGAGAATCTGGAAAATGATATGACTTACAGCTTTTCCGTACAGCCCCGTTATGCGAACGGGCTGGCCGGTAAGACTTCCGTCAAGAGCACTCCAAAGAATGCACGTTATCCTGTGACCGGCCTGTCAGCTACCGCCGGTAGTGAACGGGTGCGGCTGAGTTGGACTAAGCCCAACAGCGAACGTTTCACTAACTATCAGATAACGGTGAATCCGGGTGGTAAGGTGATAACGTTGGATGATACTTCCTTGGAGTTTTATGTAGTAGACGGGTTGGTGAATGATACGGAATACACCTTTAGCATGATAGCTTCTTATCCTACTGGAAATTCCGAAGTCGTTGAGGCTTCTGCTACTCCGGGAAAGTTATCTCCTATTTTGATAGACCAATCCGATAAGACGGAATTGATACTTTGGGAGTCTGCAACGTTTACGCTGAATGATATGTTTTTCATGGGTGGTGATGTTCAGTCGGTAAGCTGGGATTTTGGTGACGGAACAATCTCTACCGAGCTAAGCCCTCAACATGCCTATGGAACTGTTAAAGATAAATATACCGTATCTGTAACTGTGACTTATACAAACGGTACTGCTGATACGGGAAGTATGGATGTTGCAGTGGTGAATTATAAGTGGAATTCGATTAAGCTGCAATCGGGTAACTACACCGGATATGTGAAAGTCTCTAATCCTGTATTCTCTCCGGATGGAAAGACAATGTATATTCCTACTTCCACTCCGGCCGGACACTTGTTTGCCATAGATGTGGCTACGGGAGATTTTAAATGGGTATATGGTATTGATGCGCTTACCTATGGCGGGGGTGCGTTGGTAGGTGATGATGGAACTGTTTATCAATGTGATGCCACCAATAGAGTATATGCTATCACTCCTAATGGTGATACAAAATGGACTGTACAGTTGGACGGTGCAACAGGCGCTTTTCCTGCATTGTCGAAAGATGGAGTGCTCTATTGTCTTACCAATAAGATTACTTTGTATGCACTCGATACCAAAGACAATGGCAAGATATTATTTCAGGAGACATTAGGTACAGGTGGTAATGGCAGCGCAGTGGCTGTTGACAAAGATGGCAATGTATATGCCGGTACCAGTCTTGGAATTTTCTTTTTCGATGCTTCGGGAGGAAAACGCTTTGAGCCTCTGACAGGCGTCAATGTGACAGAACGTGGTTCATTTGCTTTGAATGGGAATCATTTATATGCAACATTAAAAACTACCGGTGGACTGATTTCTGTAGATATGGTAACAGGGAAGAAAGAATGGACTTATAATTCGGGAATAGGAACAGACTCTTATTTTCCGATAGTGGATAAGAATGGAGTGGTCTATTTTACAGATAAAGGTGCAAAAAACAAAAATGCGCATGTGTATGCGGTAAATGCTTCGGGAAATTTGGAGTGGTCTAAGGAAATAGGTACCAATCAACAGTTAACTTATAACGGAGTTACATTGGGAGCTGATGGCTACTTGTATGTAGGACATAGCGGAGGAAAGAAAGTGTGGAAGTTGGACACGAACAGTAACGGAGCATTGACAGAGGTGCAAAATGTCGGACAAAATGTGATGGCAGGAGTTACGATCGGTCCGGACAGACGCTTGTATTTTGGTACGGTTGAAAGTAATAATATAGGTTCTGTTAAGGCTGTCACTGTAAACACACTTTCCGAAACATCTTCTTGGAGTATGCGTGGCGGTGATCTTCAAGGTACCAATCGGCAGAAATAAGTATAAATTTAAAGATATAGAAAATCTATGAACAAGATAAGAAAAATACGATATATCCTTTGCTGTTTGTTGGCAGTGGGGATTATGGGGTGCAGTGACGATGATAATAATAGCATTGTAACGGGGTATGAAGGAATACTCGATAACCTTGCCGCATCGGTAAATGCAACGTCGCAGGAGTTGTGGAGTACATCTCCCCTGGTTCTTGATGCGAAGCGTACGGATGCAATGGAGAAACTCCAAGATTACGCAGATAAATGCAAGGCCGACTACTTCAGTGTCTTCCTTTCCGGATATGATCAAACAAGTTTAAATATGGCTAAATCCGATTCCATATTGTATTTTTATCGTACAGCGTTTGAACGTGTTCTGGATGGTGTGAAAAGCTCTACCGTAGAAAACGGAACTGCACAAATATGGTTGCTTTACAATATGGGATATATAATAAAGACTCCTTCCGGGTGTTTCGGTATAGATATATCTCATCGTTGGGCCGAGGAGTTCGCTCCTTATCTGGATTTCCTGTGCGTTACGCACAAACATTCTGACCATTATAGTAACAATTTGATTCAGGCGATGTATGATTTGGACAAACCGGTCCTCTCCAATTATTTGCAACCGGTTGCTTCGTATCCATTTTATTCTAAAAAATCCGAGGAGTATACGATTGGCAATTTTAAAATTCGCACATGTATTACCAATCACAATGAAGCGAGCCTAAAAAACTTTGTAACCGTTTTCTATATAGATTGCGGTGACGATGCAGGCGGTTTGACTTTGATACATACAGGAGATTCTAACTTTAAGCCTGTGCAGTATGCTGATATTACCGATGCCAATGACGTCAATCATCATGTCAATGTTTTGATTCCCCGTTATGCTCCCAATGCGTTGACCGAAAATGATATTATCGGTACCGGGACAGGACAAGTGACTCCTGACTATGTATTGCTGTCACATGTTCTTGAACTCTCGCATGCAGATGAGGAAGATTCCCGATGGACTGTGCAGAGTGCTTGGGAACGTGCTTCAAAGATTAATTGTCAACAAACATATGTGCCTATGTGGGGTGAAAAGTTAGTTTGGAAAAATGGTAAATTGAACTGATGAAGAAATATATACTTATGACAGTACTGTCCACTCTTTCATTCATTTGCCATGCGCAACAGTATGAAGTGGGGACAACTACTGCCATCTGGAAAAATCCGGTGGCAGCAGATTTTATGGAAGCGAAAATGCAGGGGGTGCATTATATAGAAGTGGCTCTTAACCAGTGTTATCGGGGAGTGCCGGCAGAAGAAGTGATACCTCGTATCAAACTGATGAAGAGTAGGGTGGATAGTGCCGGTATTCAGGTATGGTCTATTCATCTGCCTTTTTCCCGAACCTTGGATATTTCGGTTTTGGATGACTCGCTTCGTGCAAAAAATATTCGTTTCATGGCGCAGATGATAGAGCAATGCGGACAGTTCAAACCGGCCCGGTTGGTTCTGCATCCAAGTTCAGAACCAATAGCGGATAGTGTTCGTGCCCGGCGTATAGTGAATGCGCAGCGTTCTATTATGTACCTGAAACCATATGCCGATCGTATAGGGGCGCAGTTGTGTATTGAAAATCTGCCGCGTACTTGTTTAGGAAATACGCCTGAAGAACTCTTGGAGATTATTTGCGGTATTCCCGGAGTGAAAGTTTGCTTTGATACGAATCATTATAGCAAAGGTTCTATTGAGCATTTCATGAAGATATTGGGCCGGCATATAGGAACAATCCATGCTTCGGATTTTGACTTAGTAAACGAAAGCCATTGGCTTCCCACACAGGGAAAAATAGATTGGAAGCGTTTTGTAAAAGAGCTGAGAAGCAATGGATATAAGGGAGTATTTATGTACGAGGCTATGAAAGATTGCGACCATAATAAGGCGCGTCCTGTTCCGTCACGTATCTACGAAACTTTTAAAAATATAACAGGCAGTGAGTAGTGAATAGCCGTATAATAAACCGTTAAAAGAAATGTTTTATGAAGAAAGTATATTTGTTTTTATTGTTATGTGTTTGTATCCAGTTGAGCTGGGGGCAGGATAGGGCTACTGAAATCAGAAACACTTTTTTAAGTGGAAATACTTCTCAACTTTTAGTCGTCGCTCATCGTGCCGATTGGCGCAATGCTCCCGAAAACTCTTTGCAAGGTATTCAGAATTGCATTGACATGGGGGTTGATATGGTGGAAATAGATCTGAAGAAAACAAAGGACGGGCATCTTGTCCTGATGCATGATAAACTGATTAACCGTACAATGAACGGAAAAGGACGTCCGGAGGATTATACCTTGGCAGAATTGAAAGCATTAAGGTTGAAAAACGGCGCCGGTTGTAAAACGCGCCATCAAATTCCTACTTTTGAAGAGGTTATGACTTTATGTAAAGGTAAGATCATGGTGAATGTGGACAAGGGTTATGACTATTTTAAAGAAGCATACGCAATTCTTGAAAAGACAGGTACGGTGGGGCAGTGTGTGATGAAAGCCGGTTTGCCTTACGAGCAGGTGAAGTCTGAAAACGGTGATGTATTGGACAAAATGATTTTCATGCCTGTTGTGAATTTGCAGAAAGCGGATGCGGAAGCAGTCATAGATAGCTATCTCACGCACATGAGCCCTAAGGCTTTTGAGTTGGTGTTCAACAACGACGGTCCTGAAGTACTGCGTCTGATAGATAAAGTTCGTTCCAGCGGTGCCCGTATCTTCATCAACAGCCTTTGGCCGGAACTCTGTGGGGGTCACGATGATGATCGTGCCGTAGAGCTGCATGAGCCTGATGAGAGTTGGGGCTGGATCATCGGCCGGGGAGCGAAGCTGATTCAGACTGACCGTCCTGCCCTGTTGCTTGATTATTTGCGAGCGAAAAAATTACACAACTAGCCGTTGTACCTTGTTCTTGGGGAAACGGTACTTTGCCGAGGAGGCATTCCTCACCGGGGAACGTCCCTTCCGATACCGGGAAATCTATTGCTCGGCACCGGAAAGGCATCCGTTCCCCGGTTTCTGAACATTTAAACTAAAAAGTATTATGTTGAAACATTTGATAAGTTTTTACAAGGTTTCCCAGCCGAAGCCTTGTAGCGGGGAGCCTTTGTCCATGCAGCAAAGGAGTTTGAAACGGTTGCAATGGTCCACCTTCCTTTCCGCAACCTTGGGATATGGGATGTATTATGTCTGCCGTCTGAGCCTGAATGTGGTGAAGAAGCCTATTGTAGAGGAAGGTATCTTTTCGGAAACCGAACTGGGCATTATCGGTGCGGTGCTTTTCTTTACCTACGCTGTAGGCAAGTTCACAAACGGTTTTCTAGCCGACCGGAGTAATATCAACCGTTTCATGTCCACCGGGTTGCTTGTGACTGCATTGGTAAATCTTTTCCTCGGTTTTGTGCATTCCTTTATTCTTTTTGCCATTCTTTGGGGCATCAGCGGCTGGTTCCAGTCCATGGGCGCTGCTTCTTGCGTTGTCGGCCTTTCCCGTTGGTTTACTGACAAGGAGCGCGGTTCTTTCTATGGTTTTTGGAGTGCCAGCCATAATATTGGGGAGGCGATGACATTTATCATCGTGGCTTCCGTAGTCAGTGCCTTTGGCTGGCGCTATGGTTTTCTGGGTGCCGGTCTTGTGGGTCTTATAGGAGTTTTGGTCATTTGGCGCTTTTTCCATGATAGCCCGCAGAGTAAAGGTCTTCCGGCTGTCAACGTCCCCCGGGCGAAAAAAGCAATGAATGCTTTGGAAACTGAGGAGTTTAACCGGGCCCAGAAGTCAGTCTTGAAGAATCCTGCTATCTGGATACTTGCTTTCAGCAGTGCTTTCATGTATATCAGCCGGTATGCGGTGAATAGTTGGGGTGTGTTCTATCTGCAGGCGGAGAAGGGTTATTCTACGCTTGATGCGAGTTTCATCATTTCCATCAGTTCGGTTTGCGGTATTGTCGGTACGATGTTTTCGGGTGTTATCTCCGATAAGTTTTTCGGTGGTCGTCGTAATATTCCGGCATTGATTTTCGGTCTGATGAATGTGGTGGCTCTCTGTCTCTTCCTGCTTGTTCCCGGTGTACACTTTTGGCTGGATGCTTTGTCCATGGTGCTTTTCGGGCTTGGCATCGGTGTGCTGATTTGCTTTTTGGGTGGCTTGATGGCTGTTGACATTGCTCCCCGCACAGCTTCGGGTGCAGCTTTGGGTGTGGTTGGCATTGCGAGTTATATCGGTGCGGGTTTGCAGGATGTGATGAGTGGTGTACTGATTGAGGGTAATAAGCATGTTGTCAACGGTGTTGAAGTTTATGATTTCACTTATATCAACTGGTTCTGGATAGGGGCGGCATTGATGTCTGTATTGTTGGCATTGCTGGTGTGGAATGCGAGGAATAGGGAGTAGTATTCTTTAGAGGAGATAGAAGAAGCGTATCACCTTTTCGAAAACCGCTTGGAAGGGGTAATTAAGGTTGCGATAACGGGAAGCGGAGCTGCCAAAAAGCTACGGCAGCAGCGGCAGCTACATTGAGCGAATCGACTCCATGTGACATGGGGATGCGGACTACATAGTCGGCTTCGGCAATCGTTTTGTGTGATAGCCCGTCACCTTCAGTACCCATTACGATAGCCAGCTTTGGCTCGTTTGCCAAGATAGGGTCGTCAATAGAGATAGAATCATCTGTAAGTGCCATAGCTGCAGTACGGAATCCTAAATCATTAAGTTTGCCGAGAGGGCCGTCCAGCCATGTCCATGGTACGAGGAATACCGAACCCATAGACACTCTTACTGCACGACGATTGAGCGGGTCGCAGGAAGTAGGAGTGAGCAGTACGGCATCTATGCCGAGGGCAGCAGCCGAACGGAAGATTGCCCCGATATTGGTAGTGTCAACCACTCCGTCCACTACTACGATGCGACGGGCTTTCCGGCATACTTCTTCAATACAGCGCGGCTTAGGACGACGCATGGCACATAGGACACCGCGTGTAAGAGTATATCCGGTGAGAGTGGAGAGCAACTCCCTCTCTCCGGTATAGACGGGAATGTTGCCACTGCGTTCAATAATGGTGGCTGCATCGCCTGTAATGTGCTTCTGCTCGCACAAAAGAGCTAATGGTTCGTAGCCTGCATCCATAGCGACAGAAATAACTTTGGGACTTTCTGCTATGAAGATGCCTTTGGAGGGTTCGATACGGTTGCGTAGCTGTGCTTCGGTGAGTGTACTGAAGATTTCTACCCCCGGCTGTGAAAGGGAGGTTATTTCTATGATGGGCATGTTACTATTAAATGGTTTTTTGTGAATGATGCTTTGATTGTTATTTGCAATATAAATGATTTATTACGCAAAGGTAATTCATTCTGTGATTAACACTTTAATATTTTCTGAAAATAATATATTATTGGCAATAATCAACAGACGGATTTCTTTTCTGTTGTTTTCCGTGGCTGTTAATCTAATTCCGTTTTCAGAGGTTACTTCTATCATGAAGATTATCATTTTGACAAAATTACGGAAATTGGATTATTAATACAATACCAAATTTAATTAAAAGCAATATGGACGAATTGAATATAACAAACACTAGGCAAAACTCATAGACGAACGAATAGCCGTTTGTCACAACATTTCTTCAGTCTTGTTTTTGATCTTTTTCGCAATCTTGGCAATGTCTTGCACTGACGGTATCAGCAATTCTCACAGAATCCTGTTATCCAGATAAGTAAAGACCAAGGAGCTACGATAAAACGTAGCCCTTTTCTTTATTGTCCGAATGGAGCATTTGCCCCATTCGTTTATTCTAGACAGGGACGCACGCCATGACCTGCACTTTTGCTGAAACGGTCTAATGGCCATACCCAATAATTAGTATAGAGAGTAAGATTATGGGCATAGTTAGAATGGGTAGACGTTGCTGACCAAGTATGTCCCAGCGAACCTACTGCCGATAGGTGTCCTCCTGATGATATTCGTTCTCCCGTCATAGGGAAGAAAATTGTTCCTCCAGTCTTGTTTGGTCCGCAATAGAAGTTCCATCCTGGAAGGCTACTATTCCATTCTCCGTTATATTTAGCAACAGTATTGGTGACGTTTTCCCCTGTTGTGGTGAATCCTGTAAAGGTATTGCTTGGTGGCATCGCGAAACCCACTGGGCAAGGGTCGTATACGGTTTTTGTCACCGGATTGTCGTTGTAGACGTTGCTATTAGTGTTGTTATCTGCATTCCATAAATTGAAGTACGTATTGTCTCCCCCGATTTCTTTTTGCATCACATCGGGCTTGCGAATGTAGTTTTTGATACACTCGTTGCCAAACGGGAATGACTCTACTGCATGGTTGGCTGTTGAAGCAATTCCTGCTGCGTTATACCATGTTTTATTTTTGTAAGCATAACCGCTGGATGGGCGCAAAGGGTCTTTGCGTCCCCATTCGTAAAAAGTACAGTTCCCTTGGGTAGAAGTAGTTGAGCGCATTTGGTTGACAGTAATAAGGCGCGTTTGCCCGTGGGCAATGAATTGTACCTGGCAGCTTCGGGCTGCATAATTGATGACTTCTCCTTCGCACCAGCCCAAATGAATAGGCATGAGGTCGTGGGACACATTTTGATGGTTGGTTACCTTGATGGTATGGTATATATTCTCGTCCGTAATCCAAATGTGCCAAGACCAAAGAATTGTGTTTTGACTATCTTTAATGGCTATAAGCGCATTTCCCTGTCGGATATTTTCTTTGTCTACCTTGAAAGAAATCGTACCACCGTTGGTTCCGCTATTATACTTAATGTCGGTTACCAGCGAAGGGGCATCCTGCCAAACCAGTTCAGCTTTTACGGGGACGCAATCTGTATTTTTAGCGATATAAGGGTCGGTTATGCCATTGCCAAGATGATTAATGAACGGGTTCAACGTCCCCTGTATGGAAGCCTTAGACGTGTATGCCGCGTAATTGACCTGTCCATTATTGATGGCATTGCCGTATACCAAAGGGAAAGAATACGTGCCCGGTGCATTTACGACGTAACAGTTTGCCGTGTTTTCCACGTCTGCCGCACCCGTACTGTTCGACAGGTTGTAAGGAACGGCTTTAGAACCTTTCTCTGCTGTTGCACGAAGGGCTGTCGTATGTACACTTTGGGATACACCGGTTTGTGGAGTAACTTCAGCGTTAAAGGAAGTGGCAGTTTCGCTTCCCGTTCCCCTTGAGGTAAACTCGGTGAGCCAGCCGGGTTTGGTGCTACTCCATGTCTTTCCGTTGTTGGTCGAGTATTGGGTGGTCCACTCCACTGGCTCTATAATCCCCTGATTGTTTTTTCGGTAGCTGGTAACACTGTACGATTGCGTGCCACCCAAATAATTAAAGTTTAAGGTTTCGGAGGAGACTGTCAGTATGTATTGCCAATTAATCGAGGTACTTGATAGTTGGTAAGTTACCGTTTTTCCCATCTGCCATACGCTTTTTCCGATACGTCCGGTAAGGATGTTGTCAGTTACTCCATCGTTGAATACCACTTCGATTACTGCATTGTCTGGCAAAGTTTGCGGAATCATCATGAAAGTTTGCTCCGGAGCGGTGATTGCTGTGTTTGGAGTTCCCGAAGTCGGTTGATTCAGTGTTTGCGAGAAGTTTTTCGGATTGCTAACATGACTCCACGTGTCAGTTTCGAAGTTATAAACTCCTGTCGAGTTCATACCTTTAAGTGTAACGCTTTTTACAGTGCCTGCTTTCATATCGCTGCCGCATACGAATTTTACTGCCGTCAAAGCATGGCGGAACCTCAGATTAACAGCCGTATTGGTTCCACCGTTGATTTCTTCCGAAGCTGCCACCAGTAAATCTTGTTGCTCCGCTACATTGTCTGGAATCGTACAGGTTACAGTCGGCGTTCCAGCGATTTGTCCGGAGAGTTGATAGGCATTGTTATTTTGAGGCGCATAGGCAAAGAATTTCAGTTTATAAGCATTGCCGGGCCAATAATGTGTAGAAGCGGGAAGCCATGAACTGCCTGTTTTACTAACCGTAACATCATACATGTAATTCGGCTTCTGCGTATTGTTCCAACTGCCGGTATACGCATAAGCAGATATGCCGAACGCATCGTACATATTATTCGAGGTGACAGGAATAGAACGGGTAGCCGGAACGCTGTCGGAAGAGAAGGGAGACGCTATACTGTCTGCATAAAGTGTATGCAGGTAAAATGGGGTTCCACTGTTCGACTGTAAGGTAGATACTGTTGAGCGTGTCTCTGCTCTACGTTCGTTTTGGTCAAAAGAAATCCAAGTGTTTTGAATCTCCGTATGAAAGCTGATACGGTTTTCCAAACGAGGCTGTTGTACTTCATCGGTACAAGAAGTCGTAAGAATGAATATTGCAAATAATCCTTGAGCGATTGGATGGTGTATAAGTCTATGATTTGCCATATATTAATATTTTATTTTGCGCAAAGTTAAGTCTTAAGAAGTGTTTTGGAAACGATTCTGAATGTACTTTTTATGGACTTATATACTTGAATTACAGAGATATTATTTGTTTAAACAATGTACATCCTTGACTGTTTTTCATGTCAATCTATCCTTTTAAAGGGTTTTATGGAGGAAAGAATAAAAAAAGGCAAAGGTATTTTTATCCTCTGCCTTTTCGTTCTTAGTATTTAAAGCTCAGGTTAATGGAAAGTTAAAGCTCAGGTTGTTTTTACATGTCTGTCAGAACTTCTACAGTTTCCCAGTCTTCTACCGTAATGCTGAATTTGATAGGACCTCCTAAAATGTCCTCACCACCGGTTCCGGGAGTTTCATCGGTATTCGAATTTCCGCCAGGATTTTCCGGATTTGGATCAACTTTACCGGCACCACCGCCGTCAGAACAGAAAGTCAAGTTATAAACATACTTTTTGCCCGGTTCCCATTGCTTAATAGTCTTAGTATTGATTGCCACGGCTGAATAAGCATACTTGCCGGTTTTGGGGTCATCGGCAGTAGGAGCAGGATAAATCAATGTTTCACCGGCTTCGCTTAAATTAGAAATACGGCAGAGAACGGCAAGGTAAGCACCCTGTTTGTTGATTTCAGCATCGGGGTCGTTCTTTACTGCGTTCCACGCAGTAATCTGTTGCGGGATAACCATGAAATTGTTTTCACCAAACATGACAGACTGAAACTCGGTAGAGTTCAGCACCACAGCTTTCGTTCCGTTGCTGTAATAAGCCTTTGAAGGAATGTTCAAATCTGTCTGATTACTCCAGTTATTGATTGGCAATTTGGTATTATCGAGAGTAGATTCCGGGAAAGTAAGAGTGGCTTTCGTTGCCATGTTTACCAGTTTTACTCCGATAATCTCAACTTTAACGGAGCTTGCCTTTTCATTCTTGGCTTTTACCTCGATTTGTGACAAGGCGTGCTTGAATGTCAAAGGTACAGGACTACTGTTATAATTATCTTTCGTACCGGTATTGTAAGCCACCAGCAAGTCTTTGTGTTCGGTTACGTTGCCTGCTGGAGTGAAATCAGTAATCGTTTTGGCGTCTTTGGTAATAGAAACCCTACCTTTTCCGGCAGCAGGACCATTGGCGTATGCGTAGAATTTCAATGCATAGTTCGGCCAATAGTAAGTTTCCGCAGTGTTCCACTCACTGCCACTTTTTGTTACAGTAGTAGCAAATTCTGTTCCGGCATCCTTAATGGCTGTTACTTTGAAAGTAGACAAAGAGGCGGTAGTTTCCTGATTAGTACGAGTAGCGATGTCAATCAGTGTGCGGAAAGAGATAGTGCCTCCGGTGTTTACATCCACAATTTCGTCATTGGAGCAAGCTGCCAACATCGTATAGGCAATTGCCATGCTTAAAATAAAGTTTTTCTTCATATAAATTATAATTAGTGATTAATGGTGTTAGTTTATTATGTACTTATTACATAGATATATCTATTTCTACCGTACTCCATTCGTCTACGTCAGGATTGAATCCTCCACCGTTGTCTATGGGTTTGGGGAGGGGAAGCCCGTCAAGCAGGATGTGTACATTGGCAGGGTCGGGAGAGTTGTGTATCTTCTCGGTTACATCATACGTAAAACTGTATTTCTTCCCGTCGTTCAGTATGGCATACACAGTAAGATACTGAGTGTTGGTCGATGTGGCCGGATAACCGAAGGTGTAGAAGTCTGCGTTTACAGTCGACTTGCTGTCGGAGGTCATGTCGAACGGTAGAGTAGCCAGTTCCTCTGTCGGCAGGTTTGTTCCCAGCATAAAGCCGTCCGACATATTGGTAAGCGAGCCGAACAGTTCTCCCTCGGTGAGGTATTTCAGGTTTTCTACATTCTTGATTTCCACCGTGTAATGGCATACTATGGCTTTCGGATACAGCGTCAACGTCTGTTCCTTTGCCGAAGCTACTACTTCCACTTCTTCCATGCGGTCGCTCCACAGCTTGTCAGGCGTAAATTTTACCCGTTGCTCGCCAGTATTTCCGGTACGCGGAACCGGACGCGGGAAAGCTCCATCCGCCAGGTACGCTTTAATACTTTCATAGTGGTCGGTGTTTCTGAAAAGGATAAACTCCGTATCGTTGTTCATACACAGTGCGCGGTAACGCCCGACAGAGACAGTTATCTTTCCTTCCATGTGGTTTCCGAACTCATAGATCAGCGGCTCTTTCCCTGTTTCTGGGAAAAGGTAAAGGCGCATACTTGCGGGATGAGCCTCGGGAGCATATTTCCAATTGAATATCACTTGCATTTCTGTTGTGTGAGCATGAGCGAAACACAGTTCTTTGTGCTCGCACGCCGTGACTAGGAATATTATGGTGATAAAGGTAAGAATGTGCGTGATTTTCATCGTTTTCCTCCTTTCTTTGCATTATAGTTTCCATTGCCAAGCAACCATACCAGCGACATTTCCGCTTTCGTCGGACCAAACCAACGGCGTTGTTTGGTTGCCTGCCATACATAGTGATTATCCGTAGGCAAATATTCGTAATACGTTCCTCCCCAATAACCCACACCGATCACGAAATCGAGGTTCAGCCGTCGCGTTATGGGTAATGAGTAGCCATATTCCAGTCCAGCACTGTAATTCATTTTCTCCCAAAGCGTACCGCCCGGTTTCCCGCCCATGTAGCCGTGTCCTCCGGTTTCGAAGTCATAGGTAAATACTTGTCCGTAGATGCCGATATGGTGCCCGTTCAACGGACTACCTTCGGTTGTCCGGTTGAAGTATTTCCGTATAGCCAGTTCGCCACCGTAGATACGCCAGTAGTAGTGACGACTGTTGCGGTTCCACCATGCGTACATCCAGTTTCCGCCCACAGAGAAGCCTTTGGCCACATAAAATTCTACACCGATATTTGGTACAAGAAGGGCATCGTAAAGCAAATTAGTTTTAACAGCCATGTAGAATGGAGAGCACACTTGTGGCTCCGTCTCTAAAACGATGGTACTGTCTTTTTCCGTTGCGTAGGAGGGAGGAGTGGTACATTCTGCCGTTACGATTTCCGTATCACCCTCGTCTTTGATTTCCTCTTGTGGCGTTTCGCAAACATATTCTACTTCTATCAGCGAGTGTCGCAGTTCGGGGAAGAAATGTTGTTCCATGTAGCGCCAGCAGTTTCCTTGCCGGAGAGTCATCAGTTGCTTTTTCCTGCCGTCAACCACGATGCCGTTTTTCACCACCCATTCGGGCGTATGATACAGAATCTGTAACACCTCTTCTTTATAAGGCATGTCGGAACACTCTACTTTGGCTTGCAGAGTCGCCCAATCGATGCCTCTGTGAGTTTTCGTAACCACAGCCGATTGTTCGGCAGGCAGTCGTAAACCGAGGTAATCGCTGATGGCATTGGTTCTTTTTTTCGATAAAACTTTATTAAATGAGGTATTCCCTTCGGGAGAAGCACCAGATGTGATGTGTAATCGGTTTAAGCGATATGTGCTGTCGGCTGACAGTGTGTAAAGAAACTCCAATAGCTTGCCCATACGATTCCGGTTATCCTGATATGTGGAATCGAACCGGGATATTCCCTGTCGGTAATAAATTTCTACGGTCAGTGTGTCGGTAGGCTGAGTATCATTTGCCCACGAAACAAGACTCCCGGCGGACAGTATGTACAACAATATTTTTCTTTTAAATTTTGTCATAGAAATGAATTAACTGTCATTCTGTTTTTGGATGCAAAATTAGGTATAATATTCGATGTGCTCTCTTTTGTACAATGTACATCTGTGTTTGTGTAATATGTTGATTTATAGGAGTAAATTGGTTTTTGCTAATGTACAAGATGGAACGAATATAATTGAAACGGGCGGCTCCTTATTTCTATTCGGAAAACTGGGTAACGGATGCGGTAGTTTTCGATAACTTATCTCATAGCGTATCCCGGTTCTTGCAGATGCGTTTTTGGAGTATAAAAACCGCCTGCAAATACGAGAATTACGGCGGCTTTAGGGATAAAATGAGTCGTTGGTATCTTCAAATAATCGTCCGTTTCCGTAACGGGTAAAAGACAAGACTATAAATGAAATAGATATTTCATGGAAGGCAATGGCAGAGCCATCAAAAAGAACGATTGGAATATTTAGAGGACCTCATATCTGTCGGGTACAAGGTCTTTAATTATGAATTGTTAAAATGAGAGCAAATCACAACGAAACATGTGCTGTTATGGCAACAGGAGTGTTGTTTCCAATGTTTCAAATGTTCTGTACTCTATAATAGAAAAATTCTGCATACATAATTGATATTCTCATTACTTATGTATGCAGAATCTTATGCACACCACACATCTAAACTATTAAACGTATTTGTGGCATTACAGAGATGCACTGTATCTGATCAATACATATCCGCCTACTATCTGCATTGCCATTCCCGGCAGGCCGATGCGGAAATCCTGTACAGCTTGGAAGAAGCTGCCAACCATGGCCCATTCGCCTAAAGTACCTGCTATCTGATAGAACAGTACAACAGCCAATAAGATAGGGAGGGAAATGCGGTTGAAACGGTGTGCTGCCCAACCGGCGGCTATTGCCAGCAATACGGACTTCAGCAAGATGGCGGGGAGTACTGCCGGAAGCGGCATTCCGAACAATAATGAATTGGCTATCGGGGAAAGAACTGCAGTCAGCAATCCCACTTTCCAGCCGAATTTATATGCGCCGATTAAGGTGAAGAAATAAATGGGCAACCATGTTATGCCGCCTTGCGGTATAAGGTGGAAAAGTTGGGGTAATGCCATATTGCCTGCAATGAACAATGCGGCTATCAAGTAAGTTTTTACGTTGCTGTAATCCAGCGAATAGAGTTTTACAGTTTTTGTTTCCATATTCTTATAGTTTAAAGAGTAATCATTTAGTTTAAAGAATAACCATTTTTTATGTTTACAAAGTTATAACTATTATTTCAAACAGATACGGTTTTGGCAACAGTAATGTCCGAATTAGTCAGAAGTTGATATTCACTCCGCCCATAAAAGTCGCTTTGGGCATCGGAAAACCGGCATTTATTTCGTAGCGCTGTGCCAACAGGTTTTCACCTCTTACGAAAATATCGGCATACCGGCATAAACGGTAATTGGCACGCAGGTTCCAGAGAACAAAACTTTCTTTTCTCTCTTTGCCTTTGTTCACGTTGGTGTATAGATCCTTTATATATTGCAGACCCGTCGAAACCCTCCAACGCCCTTGTGTGAAATCAGCCCCTGCATAGAGTTTATGACCGGGAGCGGCCACCACCGGATTCTCCATGTGCAGCCAGCTGTAATTGGCGTTTATCTGCCAGCAAGAAGTGATGCGGTAGCTGATATTGCTTTCAACGCCCCAGTTCTCTATTTCACCCGTATTTATGTTTTTGGGTTTACCGTCGGTGGGAACGGTCATAATCATGTTGTCTCCGTCAATATAATAGAGATTTATGCCATAAAATAAAGCGCCGTCCAATGCCCGCTGTGAGAATGACAATTCGTAATTCATCAGGCTTTCCGCCCTTAAATCCGGGTTTTGCGGCGGGAACATATACATCTCGCGAATGGTGGGATTGCGGAACCCCTTGCTCACCATTGCTTTCATCTCCGTCTGTTCGGGCAGGTGGAATGAGAGTCCTCCTTGCGGTATCCATTCCGTACCCACATGTGAGTGGTGGTCCACGCGGATACCTGCATTGAGAGACAACCAGTCGCCGAGATCCTGACGGAAGTCAACGTATCCGGCAAACTCATCCATTTGTTTGTCTACTCCCGGAATATGTTCGCCGGTAGCCACCATTTTGTTCCATGACTTGCCGCCGAAGTGTTGATAGTCGAAACCTACGGTGAGGCGGTTGCCGGCGAAGAGCGTTGCGCTTTGATACCATGACACGCCCAGCATCCTGTCTTTAGAGTTGAAGTGGGATTCCTGCGGTGTTCCGCCGGGATGATAGCCGTCATTGATTTTATGGCGTCCCCAGTTGTAGAAGAAGCTCAGGGCGCCGGAACTCTTTTCATAATGGTTTTCGAGGGCGAATGAAGCCATGCCGCGTGTAATGCGGGAGTCGTTGTCTATATATGGATTATCGGTTTCGCCCGGATTGGATGCCTTGAACCGGGTGATGTTTACGTCACCCCACACTTTCCATGCGGCATTGAAATCATATCCCAGTTTGGCATAACCGCCGTACTGCTCGAATTCCATGTTCTCCCGATGCCCGTCGGTGCGGTTGTACGAGCCGGTAACGATACTGCTGAAACGCCCTTTTCTGATGCGGTTGGAGAGTTCCGTCTGCAATGTGTTGTACGAGCCGTAACCGATTTGCGCATTGGTCTTTATGCCGTCTTCCTGCATCTTACGGGTCACGATATTGATGACGCCTCCCATTGCATTGGAGCCGTACAGCACTGAAGCCGGGCCGCGAAGAACTTCCACCCGGTCGGTCAGCATCGTCTGGTAGGCATCGGCAATGGGGTGTCCCATTAGTCCCATATATTGAGGATGTCCGTCAATCAGTACCAGCAGACCAGCCGTAGGGCTTCCGCCGATGCCGCGCAGACTCATTCCGCCTGCTGCTCCGGTGGAGACGCCATACCCCATGATGCCGCGGCTTGTGGTGAACAGGCCGGGCACTTGTTCTGTCAGTACGGGCAGGACAGAGGGCTGGAAGCTCTGTTCCAGCACCTTGCGGTTGACTACGGAGATGGTCATCGGCAGATGTCGTACGTCCGTCTCGTTTCTTGTTCCCGTCACTACTACTTCATCTATGGTCAGGCTTCGGGCAACGCGCGTGCTGTCTTTGGCCGTTTGCGCCAATCCTGTCATAGCCCAAATGCCGGATACCGAAAGGAGTAATATTGCTTTTTTTCTCATCTGTACTACAACGTCTCCTGTTTCAGTTTTTCTACAAAGCTGTCTATTTCCCGTAGTTTCTTGGGAATATTGATGCTTTGCGGGCAGTGCGGGGTGCATTGGTCGCATCCGGTGCAATGGCTGGCCTGACGAAGTTTCGGTACGCTGCGGTCATAGCCGATGAGGAAGGCCCGGCGGGCTTCGCGGTAGTGCTCGTCCTGACTGCTTTTGGGGACATTGCCCTCATTGACGCATCGGTTGTAGTGCAGCAGAATGGCCGGGATGTCCAGTCCGTAGGGGCAAGGCATGCAATATTTGCAGTCGTTGCATGGAATGGTGGGGTAGGCGAGCATCATCTGCGCCGTATCTTCCAGCAGAGCCATTTCGGCTTCCGTACAAGGATCGAGAGGGGAGAAAGTGCGGAGGTTGTCCTGCAGATGCTCCATATACGTCATGCCGCTCAGTACTGTCAGCACATTGGGGAACGTTCCGGCAAAGCGGAAAGCCCAGGAAGCCGTACTGCTTTGCGGTCGGTGCTGTTTCAGACGTGCCACCAAGTGGTCGTTCAGTTTGGAAAGACGTCCGCCCAATAGCGGTTCCATGATGATGGCGGGTATGCCGCGCTTTACGAGTTCTCCATACAGATATTCGGCGTTGACGTTGTTGCCCGAAGCATGTTTCCAGTCTGCATAGTTGAGCTGTATCTGTACGAAATCCCAGTGTATCCGGTCGTGCATGGCCAATATTTCGTCGAAGACATCCACCGTTCCATGATATGAGAATCCCAAATTGCGGATACGCCCGGCTTTGCGCTCTTCCATTAGGAAATCGATGATGCCGTTGTCGATGTATCGTGCCTGAAAGGTCTTGATACCGCCATTGCCGACGGAGTGCAGCAGATAATAATCGATGTAGTCCACCTGCAAATCCTCGAATGATTTCCGATACATGGCGATTGAGTTTTCGCGGGTGTAGTTGGAGAAGTTTGACAGTTTGGTGGCTATCAGGAATTTCTCACGCGGATGGCGTTTCAGTGCTATGCCGGTTGACTTCTCCGACCAGCCCTGCACATATACGGGCGACGTATCGAAATAGTTTACGCCATGGGCAATGGCATAGTCAACCAGTTCGTTGACGGTTTCCTGATCCACCTCATCGCCGTTTCCGTCTGCCCGTTTCCGGGTGGGCCAGCGCATGCAGCCGTAACCCAGTATGGATACGCGGTCGCCTGTTGTAGGGTTGGTGCGGTAGACCATTTTGTCGGTAGGTATCTCGCCTGATGCGGCCGATTCACTGTCCGAACTGTTCTTTTGGCCGGAGCAACCGTACAATGCAGTTGCCGAAGCGAGTGTTCCTGCGCCGGCGAGTTTGAAGAAATCCCGGCGGTTTATTTTATTGTTGTTATTGTTCTTTTCCATAATTGATTATCATTGTTTATCACCCTATCATTTTATTACATCCTACACTGTCCTGTGCATGATATGCCCTTCCACATAGATAGCGCTGAACGGGCGTGACGGACAAAGATTCTCACATGCTCCGCAGCCGATGCAGCGCTCGGTGTTGACAACCGGTATTTTTCTGGATTCCGGGTTTTCGGGGTCTGAAGCTACCATTTGTATTGCGCCAACCGGACAATGACGGGCGCAGTTGCCACATTCCACATCGTCGGTGAGGCAGATGCAATTTTCCTTTATCCATACGGCGTGCCCTATCTGAATGGCCGATTTATCGGCTTTCGTTATGGGGCGGATGGCGCCTGCCGGACACACTTCCGCACACTTGGTGCACTCAGGCCGGCAATAGCCGCGTTCGTAGGACATTTCCGGTTGCATCAGTCGTGTGAGGTCGGAGGAAGGACGCAGCACTTGGTTGGGACATACCGATACGCAGAGTTGGCAGGCCGTACAGTGTTGCGCAAAGTTGCGGGCGCTCATTGAGCCCGGAGGAGTGATGGCAGTGGCGCGTTCAGGTATTTTCTTTTCCTCGATGGCTGCCAATCCGCCGTCCACTTTTTTCTCTTGCGCCTTTAGGGCGGTTGTTGTGGCCAATATTGCCGTTGCGGAGAGAAAAGCGCGCCGGGAATCGTCGACCGGTTGGGCGGAAGCGGTTTCTTCTCCGGCAGATGTCCGGTGTGTGTTTGACTTATGGCGGCGGGTATAGGTGATAGCTCCCTGTTTGCATTTATCCAGACAGTCCATGCACGCTACGCAGCGGCTGTAATCTATTTCGTGGGCTTTGGAGTTGATGCAGGACGCCTTGCAGTTGCGGGCGCAAAGTCCGCAGCCGTTGCACTTCGTGGTGTCTATGACGGGTTTGAAGAGGGAGTATTTGGACAGGAAACCGAGCACCGTACCCACCGGGCAAATCGTGTTGCAGTAGGTGCGCCCGCCTCTCCATGCCAAGATGAACAGTACGATAAAAGTAATTGCGGCTATGATGAAGGTGGACAGGCTTTTCATCCACACCTCCGTTTCGTAGAAGGCATAGCTGTCTGCCCGTTCCGCCAGGTATGCCAGCAGGTTGTTACCCCATTGATAGACAGGAGCAAAAAGGTTGGAAGCGATACGCCCGTAGGAGCTGTATGGCTCGAGCAGCGAAGCGACGGCATGGAAACGTACGCCTGCAACGAGGGTGACGAAAAACAATGCCAACATTCCATAGCGCAGCCATTTTCGTGCAGGGGAATAGCGGAAACGGTTTTTCTTCCGTTTGCCGGCAAACCGGGAAATGACATCCTGAAATACACCGAGAGGACAGATTACGGAGCAATAGACGCGTCCGAACAGTAAGGTCAATACAACAAGCAGCAGTACTACACCTACGTTTAGTGCGAGTAGTGCGGGGAGGAATTGTATCTTTGCCATCCATCCCATATATCCATGCAGTGTTCCGCTAAAGTCGAGGAACAGAAGTGTGATGAGCGCAAAGAATACAATTGCAAGTGTCAGTCTGATAGTACGTAACATAAGCATAATAGTTTTATCGTTACAAAAATACGGAGTTTATGGTAAGTTTTTGTATATGGATTACGTTTGTTTTTACCGATTTTACAGGAAAAACTTGTTTTCGGTTCTGTTTTTGATTTTTTTAAGAATTATGGGTGGTATGACAGATTCGTCCTCACCGCCCAATCCGTTTCAACGGGCGGCAAAGAACAGTCTTTTCTTTGGAAGCAGCACTCAGGCCGAGGAAGGGGACAGGCTGAGGTTAGGGAATGAGACTTCCTGTTTATAACATGGATGATGCATCGAACGACAGCGGCAACAATGCGCCTACACTGCCCAGTTCATAGATGCCTGTTTTCCCGAACAGCAGTACACGCATGGGATGTTTGAAGCGTTTTTCCGTTTCGAGCATCACCTGCCGGCAGGCCCCGCATGGCGGAATAGGCTCTTCCAGAAATTCTCCGCACTCGTTGCGGGCGGCTATGGCAAGAGTCTCTACGGCTTGGCCGGGGTACTGGGAGTTGGCATAAAACAAGGTCGTGCGTTCCGCGCAAAGTCCCGACGGATAGGCTGCATTCTCCTGATTGGTTCCTGTAACGATTGTATTGTCGGACAGGCGTGCCGCTGCCCCTACCGAGAAGTGCGAATAGGGAGCATAGCTGCGGTGGGTGGCTTGGCAGGCGGCGTCTATCAGCTCGCGGTCGGCAGCGCTCAACTCTTCATATTCGTATATCTTGATTGCAATTTGTATGTTCAGGGCCTTCATAGAGTAATAGTTTATTGTAATTAATGTTACAAAGATAGGAAAGAGATTGTTTTTTTCAATTCTTTTGCAGACTTTTGTGTCAAAATCAACATTTTAAGCATGAAACCTATTTTCAGACTGACTGCTATCGTAGCACTTCTCCTCATTTCCGTAGCTGTGCAGGCGCAGCGCAGGAACTCCCGTTACAATGAATACATCAAACAATATGCCCCCCTTGCCGTAGAGCAGATGAGGGAACACCGGATACCGGCCAGCATTACACTGGCGCAGGGGTTGCTGGAAAGTGGTGCCGGACAAAGCACGCTGGCGCGTAAAAGCAACAACCATTTCGGCATAAAATGTGGCAGTAACTGGCGCGGGCGCAGCGTGAGGCATGATGATGATGCACGCAACGAGTGTTTCCGCGCTTATCGCAATCCGAAAGACTCTTATGAAGACCATTCGCTTTTCCTGAAACGCGGTGCACGCTATGCTTTCTTGTTCAAACTGAAAATCACCGATTACAGAGGGTGGGCGCGCGGCCTGAAAAAAGCGGGATATGCCACAGATCCTTCCTATGCCAACCGCCTGATAACCATTATCGAGGATTATGACTTATATAAGTATGACACGCGCGGCCTGAGCAACCGGGAAGCCCGCAATCTGGAGAAGGAGTTGAAGAAGAAGCCCTGGCTTGCCAATCCGCATCAGGTGTATATTGCCAATGACATTGCCTATGTTGTGGCTCGTGACGGAGACACTTTCCAGTTCTTGGGCAAGGAGTTCGACATCAGCTGGCGGAAACTGGTGAAATATAATGACCTGCATAAAGACTATACTTTGGAGGCCGGCGACATTATCTATCTGAAAGAAAAACGCAAGAAAGCCGCCAAGCCCTACACCGTTTATATCGTGAGAGACGGAGACTCCATGCACTCCATTTCGCAGAAGTACGGCATCCGCCTGAAGAACCTGTATAAGATGAATCGGAAAGATGCGGAATATGTGCCGGAAGTGGGAGACAGATTGCGCTTGAGATAACAGGACGGCGGGCGGAATGAAAACCGTAACTTGCTGACTGGTTGAATGGTTGATGTCCCACTCTGTTCCGTCGTTGTGGGACATTCATTCAGTCGTATAGGGAAATGCTTTCAGTCGTATTGGGAGGTGCGTTCAGTCGTATTGGGAAATCCGGTATCCATATACACGAAAAAAGTCAGGGATTTATCCGAAAATGTACAGAGTGTCCGAAAACGGACACTCTTCTTTTTTGCCTTCATGCTTGTTTTCAGTGGTTTACGCTTTTGGCACGAATTTCGCAAGTATCAGGGTGGGAAGCGTTGGCTGTCCGTTTCTGCAACAGAACGGGGCGGAGGTGCGACAGCCGGCGAAGACATCAACCGATAAACAAAAAACAAGAGATATGGATAGAGAAATTCCGAAAGAAGTTCGTAACAAAGAACGTAATAAGAAAATCATTCGTTATGGCGGTATGGGTGCTGCGGGCATCGTTGTCGTCAGCCTGCTCATTTCGCTGATGCGTACCGGAGTGAAAGAGAAAGACCTCGTGTTCTCACAGGTGAGCCGGGGCACGATCGAGGTCAGCGTGAGCGCTTCGGGAAAGGTGGTCCCGGCTTTCGAGGAGATCATCAATTCGCCCATCAGTACCCGCATCCTGGAAGTATATAAGAAAGGTGGAGACAGTGTGGACATAGGCACGCCCATCCTGAAGCTGGACTTGCAGAGCGCCGAGACCGACTACAAGCAGAAACTGGACGAGGAACAGATGCGCAGCTACAAACTGAAACAGCTCAAGCTGGAGAACATGACCAAGCTGAATGACTTGCAGATGAAAGTGAAGGTTGCTGCCATGCAACTGAATCGCAAGAAAGTGGAGTTGCGCAATGAGCAATATCTCGACAGTCTCGGGTCCGGCACCACCGACAAGGTGCGTCAGGCGGAGCTGAGCTATAATGTGGCGGAGCTGGAATACGAACAACTGAAACAGCAGTATGCCAATGAGAAAGAAGTGCTGAATGCGGAATATCAGGTTCAGGAGTTGGATTTCAGTATTTTCAAGAAAACGCTGGCCGAAACGAAGCGTACATTGGACGATGCGCAGATCCGTTCGCCCCGGAAGGCTATTCTCACCTATATCAACAATCAGATCGGTGCGCAGGTGGCAGAGGGTTCGCAGATTGCCGTCATCTCCGATTTGAGCCATTTCAAGGTGGAGGGTGAGATAGCCGATACGTATGGCGATCGCGTATCGGCCGGCGGCAAGGCCGTTGTAAAGATTGGCAATGAAAAGCTGGAGGGCTCGGTCAGCAGTGTCACTCCGCTGTCCAAAAACGGCGTTATCTCCTTTACCGTACAGCTGAATGAGGATAACAACCGCCGTCTCCGTTCGGGCTTGAAGACAGATGTCTATGTGATGAACGCAGTGAAGGAGGATGTGATGCGCATAGCCAATGCCTCTTACTATGTGGGACGCGGGGAATATGAACTGTTTGTCCGCAATTCCGACAAGGAGATTGTGAAGCGTAAAGTGCAGTTGGGCGACTCGAACTTTGAATTTGTAGAAGTGGTAGGCGGTTTGCAACCGGGCGATGAAGTGGTGGTGAGCGACATGAGCCAGTACAAGAACAAGAATAAACTGAAACTGAAATGATATGGATTTTCCGATCCCCTTTCTTACTGAATGAAAACAGAGTAATAACAATTAAATACTTACCATTATGATTAAGTTGACCGGCATCAATAAGATTTATCGTACTAACGAAATTGAAACCGTAGCATTGGAGAATGTAAACCTCGAAGTGAACAAAGGAGAATTTTTGAGTATTATGGGCCCTTCAGGTTGCGGCAAATCTACTTTACTGAACATTATGGGCCTGCTGGATGCGCCTACCAGCGGTACGATTGAAATAGCCGGCACTAAGGTGGACGGCATGAAAGACAAAGAACTGGCAGCTTTCCGTAACCGGAAGCTGGGATTCGTGTTCCAGTCTTTCCATTTGATTAACTCATTGAATGTACTGGACAATGTGGAGTTGCCCTTGCTGTATAGAAAGGTTTCGGCCAAGGAACGCCGCCGTCTGGCAGAGGAGGTGTTGCAGAAGGTGGGGCTGAGCCACCGTATGCGCCACATGCCGACACAGCTCTCTGGCGGTCAGTGCCAGCGTGTTGCCATTGCACGCGCCATCGTCGGTAATCCGGAGATAATACTCGCCGATGAGCCCACCGGTAACCTGGATTCCAAAATGGGTGCGGAAGTGATGGAACTGCTCCATCAGTTGAATAAAGAAGACGGACGCACCATCGTGATGGTGACCCATAACGAAGAACAAGCCAAACAAACCAGCCGCACCGTACGCTTCTTCGACGGCCGTCAGGTAGAATAACTCCCGTAATTCATAAATTCATAATTCATAATTAAAATGCAGACCATTCGTCAAGCCTTTATACTCTTACGGCAGAACCCTCTACTGAGCACCATATTCATATTGGGTACGGCATTTGCCATCACCATGATTATGGCGATTGTGATTACTTGGCAGATGAAATATGCCGATATTGAGCCGGAAGTGAACCGCAGCCGCTCTCTCTATATAAGCAAGATGCATTTGCAGGGTAAGGAAAACAAAGGTTGGAATAATTATACAGCCTGTTCGCCGGCTTTCATGAAGGACTGTGTGCAGCCATTGCCCGAAGTAGAGGCCTGTACGGCATTTGTTCCGGCATCGGTCGCCCTGGTTTCTATGCCCGACGGCACCAATGCGGTGAAAGTGGATGCCATGGAAACCGACCCGGGATTCTGGAAAGTGTTCCGGATGCAGTTTGTTGCAGGACGGGGATTTGATGATTCCGACCGGGGCGGCGATGTGTCCGCCATTGTCGTGGTTGCTTCTGTGGCGCGGGAACTGTTCGGCACGACGGATGCGGTGGGCAAGACGGTGCTGCTGAACCGTAACGAAGCGCGTATTTGCGGGGTGGTAAAGGATGTTTCGGTCATTGCGAAGGATGCTTATGCGCAAGTGTGGCGCATGTATCCTGCCAGTTTGCAGGATGTCACTTCCGTCCGGAGTTATGCCCAATCGCATACGGTGGTGGCGCTGGCACGTTCTTCCGGGGATATTCCGGCCATCAGGCAAGGAATAGCAAAACGGGTGAAAGACATCAATGCCGTACAGACTGAAATGCTGATGGACATCATGGAGCAGCCCGATGAAATAGTGGCGCATGTCAATCATGTGTGGGCCAACATAGGACCGGATTTGCGGATGTTGTACATACAGTACCTTCTGGCATTGCTCATTGTTCTTTTAGTACCGTCGCTCAACCTGTGCGGCCTGAGCAACAGTCGTATGCAGCAACGCATCAGCGAGCTGGGCGTACGTAAGGCATTCGGAGCGACGCGCGGCGTATTGATAAGGCAGATATTGAATGAAAACCTCGTACTGACCCTGATTGGTGGAGCAGTGGGGCTGGCGTTCAGCTATCTGGCAGTGTATGGCATGCGTACGTGGCTGTTCACCAATAATCAGAACATCGGTACTTCCGGCGATTTCGACCTGAGCATGTCGGTACTGTTCAGCCCTACGGTGTTTTGCCTGGCATTTCTTTTCTGTCTGGTCATCAACCTGCTGAGCGCAGGCCTGCCTACGTGGCTTGCCGCACGACACACGATTGTGGATTCTTTGAACGATAAATAAAGCGAAATTGATTATGAAATTCATAGTACATAACTTACGTATGATTCGGGCGCGTCTCCGTAGTAACGGATGGGTGCTTGCAGAACTGTTTCTGGTGTTTATCGTGATGTGGTTTCTCTGCGATTCGCTGGGATGCCTGAAGTATACGTTCTATCGCCCGTTGGGGTACAACATAGACCATGTGTACCAGCTTTCAATGATTACGGGCGGTGAAAGCCGGGACAGCAGCATGACCAATGCGGACAAATATCTGAGCATCCTGCAGAAGCTCGAAAGGGAGCCGGCGGTTGAAGTGGCTGCCCTGTCGTATTGGAGTCTGCCGATGAGCGGCAATAATTCTTATAACTCGCTGGCTGTGCAGGATACCATCGGATGCGAACTGCGTATAATAAACGCTACCGGGGGATATACGCGGGTATTCCGCATGAAGGAAGATGCCAAACGTTCGTTTGCGGCAATGCCTGTGGGTAGTGATGTCACGTCCGGCAATTATGTGATGCTGAGCGAGGGTGCGGCCGACTATTATAAGGAAAGAGTACCCGGCTTCTCTTTGGATACTCCTTTGAACTGGTACGGAGATTCCACGAATGTGGTAACGCAGTGCGGTATGATCGGCAGTTTCCGTTCTTATCGCTATGGGGCGGATGCAAAGTGGGTTTTCCGGAGAATTGACGAGAATGTGATACGGACCGAATTGCGGGATTATGGAGCGCAGATTGTTTTTCGCGTGAAGGAAAACATGGACTCTCCCGATTACCGGAGCAAGTTCCTGAAAGAGATAGCACCGCATCTGGACACCGACAATATGTTCATAGCCGACGTCGTTCCTTATACGGAGCAGCAATATCAGTTTGAGGTGATGAAAGGCGATGTGGACAAGGTGAATACGCAAACGGTTGTGGTACTGTTCCTGTTGGTGAATGTGTTTCTGGGACTGATAGGTACTTTCTGGTTCCGTACCCGTCGCCGCCGCAATGAAATAGCTTTGCGGCTTGCCATGGGCAGCACGAAGAAACAGATATTCTGCCTGCTCATGGGAGAGGGATTGCTGTTGCTGACTCTTGTTGCGCTGCCCGCCATGCTTGTCTGCTATAATGTGGGCGTTGCCGAATTTATAATGGGACATACGGAACTGATTACCACCTGGCCGGTGGAATGGAGCTTCCTGCGTTTCCTGCTGGGTTCGTTGGGTGCATGGCTGCTGATAGCGCTGATGGTGGTGACTGGAATATGGTTTCCGGCACGACAGGCTATCGACATACAGCCGGCAGAGGCGTTGCATGAAGAATAGAATGTAAAACAAAATAAAAAAATAAGAAATATGAGAACTGATGTAGCAGGTGTTATCATTGCATTGGTATTGGCCTTTGCAGGTATGTTGAGTGTTTGTGCACAAGATGCAAAAGAAAGTGAAGTGCGTAAAGTGGATGCTTTCTCGTCAATTGAGATAACCTCTGTGGGGACAATTCATTTTACACAGAGTGACACTTATTCTTTCAGGATTGAAGGCAGGGAGAAGTACGTGAAGAATACGGAAACCACAGTGAAGGACGGCCGTTTGCTGATAGGCTTCAAGGACAAGAAAAACAAGAGTAGGAGAAATCAGAAAGACGGCGTGACTATCTGGATTTCGGCTCCCGACTTGAAGGAGGTGGAGTTTACCGGTGTAGGGGAATTCAATTGTGAGAAGCCCTTGAAACTCGATGAAGTGTCATTTGAGGTAAAAGGTGTGGGTGAAGTGAATGTTGCCGATTTGACGTGTAATGTGTTGAAAGTTGCTTTGCGCGGAGTAGGTAGCGCCGATATTCATGTAGTCTGCGATTATTTGTCTGTCCAAATGGGTGGTGTGGGCAGTGTCACTTTGCGCGGAAGTGCCGGACGCGCTGATATTTCCAAAGGAGGCATAGGAGGCGTAAATACAGATAATTTAAAAATAGGCCGTTGAGATGATAAAGCAATATTTCATACAAGCATGGGCGCAACTTCGCCAGCAACCGCTGATTAGTGCGGTCAGTATAGCCGGTACTGCGCTTGCCATCTTCCTCATTATGCTGGTGGTGATGATGCAGCAGGTAAAGGTTGTCCCTTTTGCACCCGAAAGTAACCGTGACCGCTTCCTGCACGTCAAGTGGATGAGTATCTCCAACTCAAATTGGGGAGACGGCACAAGTAACGGACCGATGAGCGCACAGACTGCCCGCGAATGTTTCCAGTCGTTGAAGACACCGGAAGCCGTTACTATTTATACTGTTTTTCCTATATCCACTCCTGTATCTCTGCCGGGCAGTCCGGCGATCAGTGTGGACTTGCGGCAAACGGACGACATCTTTTGGCGCGTATTTGACTTCTCCTTTATCGGTGGAAAGCCTTATGATAAAGCAACATTCGATGCAGGTCAACCGGTGGCTGTACTTACGGAGAGTGTGGTGCGCAGCCTTTTCGGCACGACGGATGCCGTGGGGCGCGAGTTTCTTCTCAATCATGCGCCTTACCGCGTTGCCGGTGTCGTGAAAGATGTGTCTACGCTGGCCGACTGCGCTTACGGACAGGTATGGGTCCCGTATACTTCTACGGGAATGGATAAGGAGGCTTGGAACGACCGGCACATGGGAATGATGAGTTGTACGATGTTGGCGCACAGCCGGGATGATTTTCCTGCTATCCGTCAGGAAGCGGAACGCCGTAAACTGGAATATAATACGCTCATCGGAAAGGACGGATGGGAACTGATTTACCGCAACCGCCCTTACGACCAGGAAAAAAATGCCATAGCTTTCGGCGCTAATATCGAGCCGGATGTGGATGCAGCCCGCCGCCAGCGGATTATGATCTTTGTTATTTTGCTGATAGTGCCTGCCATCAACCTTTCGAGCATGACGCAGAGCCGTTTGCGCCAGCGGGTGTCGGAGATCGGAGTACGTCGTGCTTTCGGAAGTACGCGTGCGGAACTGATGGGGCAGATTATAGCGGAGAATCTGGTGGTAACTTTATTGGCAGGTATCGTGGGCCTGCTGTTGAGTGTGGCTTTTGCATACATGGGCAACACTTTGCTTTTTGCACAGGAGTTCAGCCAGACTTTGAATCCGCCGGAAGTGGATGCGTCGATCCTGCTTCATGCTTCCACCTTTGCCTGGGCATTGCTCTTTTGTTTTGTCCTGAACCTGATGAGCAGCGGTTTCCCGGCATGGCGTGCTGCACGTATCGGAATAGTGAACGCATTGGGAGGGCGGTTGCACTAAACACTTATGACTAACAATTAATCACAGAAAAAAAATGACTAAGAAACTTTTAGTACAGATAAAGAATGAATGGCGCAATAACCTGTGGCTGGCTTTGGAACTGTTGGTGGTGAGTGTTGTGATGTGGTTTGTGGTGGATTACCTCTATACAGGTGCGGCTACCTATCTGGAGCCGAGGGGGTTCGACATCAGCCATTGCTACCTCATCGAAATGGGAAAGCTTACCGAGAAGAGTCCCGACTATCTTTCTGGCCAGACCGATGAGCAGGAGGATGCCGATATTCTTGAGCTTGTGGACCGCCTGCGCCGCCGCCCTGAAATAGAGGCAGTAAGTCTTTCGCAAAACTCATATCCGTATAACGGCAGTAATTCTACGGATCAGGTGCGTTATGATACATTGGTGGCCGATAATTGGACTATCCGCCGTATGGTGACTCCCGATTTTGTACGTGTATTCCGCTATCAGGGCGCACGTGGTGAAACGCCCGAACAGCTTGCCGAGATGCTGGAAAGGGGGGAGTTCCTTGCTTCCAACAATCTTTACAGGAAGTACAACCGTCCGATGACAGAGCTGGTGGGCAAGCAGTTTCAGCTTTTCGGTGATACTACGCAAACTTTCCGGTTGGGGGCAGCTTTGAAAGATGTACGTTACAGTGATTTCCAGCAAGCCCGTAATTCTTACACCTTTCTTTATAAGCTCGGTTGGTATGATCCGGGACTGGAGCTGTGCCTTCGTGTCCGGGCCAATCAAGACCATGATTTCATCCGGCGCTTGAAGGAAGACAGTGAGAAGCAGTTCCGTATCGGTAACATCTTTATCTCCGAAATACGTTCTTTTAAAGATATACGGCGTAACTACCAACAGGCGTGGAGCAATGATTTGCGTAATTACGTTATGGGAATGGGATTCCTGTTGCTGAATATTTTCTTGGGACTGCTTGGCACTTTCTGGTTCCGTACCCAGCAGCGCCGTTCGGAGATTGCATTGCATAAGGCGCATGGAGCTTCGGATATAAACGTTTTTATCCGTTTGGTCAGTGAAGGATTGCTTTTGCTGCTGCTTGTCACACCGATAGCGTTCATTATCGACTACAATTTAGCAAATATGGAATTGAACTCATGGCGTAATGGTACAACCTTGGAATGGGGACGCTTGCTGCTCTGTGCTGCCATCAGCTTTGTCCTTATAGGATTGATGATTGCCATAGGTATCAGCATTCCGGCACGCAAAGCCATGAAAGTACAGCCTGCCGAAGCGCTGCATGATGAATGATTTTGAGGATATTAAACCGATATATTAAATATGATACGTCTTTATTTTCAACAAGCGCTGTATCATTTGCGTGAGAATCCTATCATAACGTGGGTTTCCGTATTGGGTACGGCATTGGCCATTTGCATGATTATGGTGCTTGTCATCACTTTTCAGGTGCGGCTCATAGATTGCGAACCCGAAGTGAACCGGAGCCGATCGTTATATGTGTCTGCCATGTCTGTCAAGAATAAGGGCGCGGGCGATAATGATTCGTCCAATGCCCGTATGTCAGTGCGTACAGGGCGAGAGTGCTTCAAGAACCTTACTACGGCTGAGGCGGTGACATTGATTTCCCTACCCGAAAAAGTGCGGGCTTCCTTACCGGCAGGCAACAAGGCCACTGTCGATATGGTTCAGACAGATGATACTTTCTGGCATATTTTCCATTTCCGTTTTCTTAGCGGAAAGGCATTTACGAAGGCCGATAGTGACGCAGGAGTGCCATGCGCTGTGTTGAGCTCGACGGTGGCACGCCGCCTGTTCGGAACGACGGATGTAGCGGGAAAGACAGTGCTGCTGAATCATGTGGAATACCGTATATCCGGCGTAGTGGCAGATGTGTCTGTGCTTGCCACTTCTGCCTATGCACAGGTGTGGATACCTTATAATTCTACGGATATCTCCCGGCTGGCGTGGTGGGAAGATACTATGGGGCAGATGAGGGCAGTCATTCTTGCATATTCCGCAGCCGATTTTCCGGCTATCCGTAAGGAGGTGGAGCAGCTCCGGCGTAAGTACAACGATGGGTTGCGCGACTCGGAAGTGTTCTACCGGGGGCAACCCGATGAACAGTTTGCCAATCTTTATCGTAAGTGGAGTGAAGTACCCGATACTAAGGCTGTTGTTATGCGCTATACGCTTGTCATTGCCATTCTTCTGATAGTTCCTGCTATCAATCTGAGCAGCATGACGCTCTCCCGTATGCGCAAGCGTATGGCAGAGATAGGCGTGCGCAAGGCGTTCGGGGCCACAGGAGGGGAATTGCGGCACCAGATATTCTTTGAGAATCTGCTGCTGACATTGTTTGCCGGGATATTGGGACTTGCATTGAGCTATGCCGCGACTTTCCTGTTGAACGGTTTCCTTTTCAACAACAGTGCCAATGCTTATTTCAGTGGTGAGACCACTTTGACGCCGGGTATGCTGCTTTCGCCCTGGGCTTTTCTTGCAGCTTTCGGCTTCTGCCTACTGATGAATATTCTGTCGGCAGGCATACCGGCATGGCGGGCTTCGAGAATGAATATAACGGATGCGATCAATCAAAGGTAAATGAGGATCATGGGAACGATATTAAAACAAATAAGGAACGAGTGGAACAGTAACCTTTTTCTCTTTATGGAATTGCTGTTGGTTTTTGTCGTGTTGTGGTATATTGTGGACTGGACACTCGTCACCGCGCGTGTCTATCATGCTCCGATGGGATTTGATACAGAACATTGCTACAACATTGCTGTGGGTAAGCTGGGGGAGAATTCTCCTCTTTATAATCCGGAGTCTACTGTTGATGATGATATGGAAGACTTGCTCCGGCTTACGGACAGGTTGCGTCATTGCCCCGGCGTAGAGGCTGTTGCTCTTTCACAAAACTGCTTTCCCTATAATGAAGGCAGCAACAGCATTGAGTTGGGCATTGATTCTGTGCCTGTCAGTGCACGACTTCTTTGGGCGGATGCGGATTTCTTTCGTGTTTTCCGCTACTCTTTCACAGAGGAAGATGACTTTAATAAGGTAGAGGCTGCATTCCGGAACGATGAACTGGTGGTTTCTTCCAATCTTACCGAAGGACATCCTGAACTGGATGCGGGCAGTGCCGCGTCATTGCAGGGAAAGGAAGTATTGCTTTTGAACTATGGGCAAGATGTCCGCCGGCGCATCGGTGCCGTAGGGACACCTGTGCGTTGGTCGCATTTTCAAACTTCGGCGCAGTGGGGAGGAGCTTTTGCCGCCCTTCCTCTCGATGTGAAAAGATTGCGGAGCTTCGGTGATCCCCGTTATGTCACTGTCAGTTTGCGCGTTTCCGAGGATGCCGATAAGGGCTTTGCCGAAAAACTGATGGACGATGCCGACCGTCTTTATCAGGTAGGTAACCTTTATTTGCTGGATATTACACCATTCGTCCACTTACGTGAGATCTGCGAGTTGGAGGATATGAACGAATGGAAAACACAACTTTGTGTACTGGGATTCTTGTTGCTGAATATCTTTCTGGGCGTTATCGGAACATTCTGGTTTCGTACGCAACAGCGCCGTAAAGAGATTGCCTTGAGGCTGGCAATGGGAAGCCCTCGACGGGGCATCTTTTCCTACCTTATGTATGAAGGGATACTGTTATTGACGTTGGCGGTTATACCGGCGACCGTCATTGCTTTCAATATTGGTTATGCCGAACTGGTGGACGTAGGCAGGATGCCTTTCGATACCGGACGTTTTCTGTCGGCGCTTGTTGTGACATGGATGCTGATGGCATTGATGATTGTTGCCGGCATTTGGTACCCCGCATATGGAGCGATGAGGGTGCATCCGGCAAAAGCATTGCATGATGAGTAAAGTTTTTTTAAGAAAAAGGTGTAAATTCTCAATATAACCTTGTATATTTGTATGACTATAAAGTTCATGCAAACAAATCAAAAACGGGGAAAATGAGGAAACACCTTTTCTTAATATGCTCATTAGCTTTCTTATGCTTGACACTGGGGACGCTTTCGGCTGAGGAGAAGACCTATAAAATACTTTTCATTCAGTCATATACCAATAACACACCTTGGCATAATGAACTTATTGCCGGTTTGCAGGAAGGCTTGGAGCAGGAGGGGGTAAAGGCCGATATCGTTACTGAATATTTGAATGCGGACTTTTGGACTTTCGCTTCAGAGTGTGTCATTATGCGCCGTATATGCGAACGGGCCAGGTTGCGCAAAACAGACCTTATTGTGACTTCCAGCGATGAGGCTTTCTTTACCTTGACCCATTGCGGTGATTCTTTGCCATATCAGGTGCCGGTAGTTGTTTCGGGCATCAAATATCCTGATGAAAAAGTGTTTGAAAAAATGCCGAATGTCTCCGGTTTCACCTCAAAAACGGATTTCACTATACTGCTGGAGGAAGCTATACGCATATTTCCCGGACGTAAGGAGATTGTCTGTCTGTCCGATAGCAGCTTTTTGAGCCTCAAAGGGGTAAGGGCAGTGGAAGAAGCCTGGATACCTTTCAAGGAGAAGCACCCTGAATACAGTTTGAGGAAACTGAATGTACAGGCAAAATCTATTAACTCCATTATTACATCCATTTGTTATGATTATAACGCCTATAAGTATATTGTCATTGCCCCTAAATGGATTCCTTTTCTTTCTTTAAAGTTGAAAGCCCCTACATTTGCCAATCAAAATCTGGCAATGACGAACGGGGTCCTGTGCGTATATGATGTGGAACCGGCGACAGATACTTATGCCGCGGGCAGGCAGGCGGCAAGTATCTTGAAAGGAGATTTTTCTGTTTCATACGGAGTGAAGAATCTGGATGGCAAGCTGTTGTTCGATTATAAGCAGCTGGGCTTTTTTCATGTAGACGTGGAGAGCGTCGAAGAACAGGGAAGCATTTTGAATATTCCCTTAATGGACCGTTATAAGGTTTGGTTCATTCTTTTCTACTCGGTGACAGTGGGTGCGTTGGTGGTTCTTGTAGTCTGGCTTTACCGGAGCAACCGGCACGAATTACGTAAGCGCATACAGGCGCAGACCCGTTTGATGATACAGCAACGCTTGGTTGAACAACGGGATGAATTCGATAAAATGTTCTGTTCTATCCGCGACGGGTTGATAACGTATGATACGGAAATGCACATACATTTCGTCAATCGCGCTTTGGCGGAAATGCTGGGACTGTCTTCTGATACATACATGGCGCGTTCGTATGAAGGGCAGGTTGCCGGTTCCATTTTTCATATCTATATGAATGGTGAGAATATCTTGCCGACTCTTCTGGAACAGGTTGTCCGGGATAAGAAACCTGTCGTTATACCCGAAAAAGCTTTCATGCAGGAGAATGTGAAAGGCACTTATTTCCCGGTTTCGGGCGAGGTAGTGCCCATTTTTGCAAAAGACAAACTGACGGGTATGGCAATCGTTTGCCGTAATATATCAGAGGATGAGATGCAGAGGCGTTTTTTCGGTATGGCTATCGAGGAGAGTTCCATTTATCCATGGCAGTATAATACCCGTCTGAAATGTTTCCATTTCCCCGTAGGGTTGTTGAAGCGTTTTAATTACAGCGACCATACGGGGTATATTTCGAGGGAGGAGCTGGACAGGGTTATTCACCCCGAAGATCTGCTTCGTATACGCAAGCATTTTGATAGCATTATATTGGGACGTGAACCTAATTCCCGTATGAGTTTTCGTTTGCAGAATACAGCCGGCGGGTATGAATGGTGGGAATTCCGCAGTACCGCATACGAGGGACTGACGGCAGACATCCCTTACATGGTGTTAGGCGTATGTCAAAGCATTCAAAGGTACAAAAACACCGAGGATGAACTTATTGCGGCCCGCGATAAGGCTTTGCAGGCTGACAAGCTGAAATCGGCGTTTCTTGCCAATATGAGCCATGAGATACGCACGCCGTTGAATGCGATAGTGGGCTTCTCTGATCTGCTGAAAGACTTGGAAGGTTTCTCGTCGGAGGAAGTGCAGCAGTTTGTGGAAACGATCAATATCAACTGTACATTGTTGCTGGCACTGATGAACGATATTCTGGATCTTTCACGTATAGAGTCGGGGACAATGGACTTCCGATTCTCCTCTTATAATCTTACATTTATCATGCAGCAGGTCTACGATTCCCAAAGGTTGAGCATGCCGCAAGGGGTGGAATTGCGCACCGATTTTCCGGAAGGTACAGGAAAATCCATGATTACGGATTCCGTACGTTTGAAGCAGGTTGTGAATAATCTGATTAATAACGCCAAGAAGTTTACTACAAAGGGGTATATTCTTTTGGGGTATCGGGTAGAGGATTCCGGGCATACTGTCATTTTTGTGGAAGATACCGGAGCCGGTATTTCCGATGAGAATCTGGGGCATATCTTCGAACGTTTTTATAAGGCGGACAACTTTACTCAAGGCGCCGGTTTGGGATTGAGCATTTGCCAGACTATTGTAGAACGTCTGAATGGCACTATAACAGTAACTTCAAAGCTGGGTAAAGGAACCCGCTTTGAAGTCAGAATAAGTGATAAAGCAATATAGGTGCAAACAGACCGGAAACTCATTCAATTCTCTTGCATCCGTTGGATTGCAAGAATTCATCAATCACCTGTTCATAGTTGCCATGCAACATGATGTGATGATTGCCCAATGGGTTTCTGAGGAAATATTCCGTCGGAGTATTCATCTTTATGCGCACCTGTGTGCGGCACATATTGATGTAGTTGGTGTTTTCGGTTAGCGTGCCTGTACTAAGGTAATATTCATCCAGACATTCTCCGCCGCATTTCACAATTGTCACATCTCCGGTGGGAAGTATCCCTTGTATGCCAATACCGCTTTCTGTCTCAAAATGGTTGCGGATGATGAACTGCTCAGTCTGTGCAATGCCGATTGTGCAATGTGCCAATATAAGTTCATTGGTGCGTGCGTTAATCATGGAAGGGTTGGCCATGAAAGCCGGTTTCCCGGTAAGTACTTTGGCTGCAAGCATGGTGAATACTGACTGTAAATCGCCTTCGCATCCGGCAATGATGCCTTCGTCATTCAAGAGGGAAAGTGCCAGGCAACCGGTAGTGCCCGTCTGTTCTATCAGGCGGAAACAGCTCAAAGTGAGGGCGCTCAAACGGTCTTCGTCTACTATTCTCCGGATAGCACGATACAGCCGCATGGCCTTTATCATATCTTCGGGTGACGCTTCCCGGCAGGCAAGCGCTTTTCCGGCAAGATGGGCACAGGCTTCACCCACTTCATCGTCGGTGATCTGGTTGTAATATTCGTAAATCCGGTCAAGGGAAACGTCTGTATATTCCACTCCCCAACGGCGTTTGGCAAGCAGATAGTCTACATTGCTGGCAATGAGCCAGCTTGACGGAGTGCCTATCACGCCGATGCGCATTCCAAAAAGGCTGCGTTGCGCCATGAAGTTGCTGTGTAATACAAAAATGCGTTTGATGATTTCGGGCAGTTCGCCATGAAGGATCTCGCTTTTCATCCCTCGTCCCCGTAGCCAAGAAGACACTTCGAGAGCGGCAGCCAGTGAATTCTGCATCCCGTCTGCCAGTATAATGGCAGGGCGGGGAAGTGATTCGAAATGCTGGATGACCAGTCGTTCTACTCCGCCGGTAGCGATGAACAGAATACTGAAATCATTGGACGTCAGTTTGCTAATATCTTGATAGTCTACGAAATTGACAGTGAAATATTTTTCTAATTCAGTCAATATTATTTCATGGGAACTGCGAACAGATGCTTGTTTATGTAACAGTGATGCAAAAGTTATTAGGTTGATGACCATGGTGTTACTTACTATTTTAAATATTGGTTTATGATAAAACGGTTGTAGTTGTCTATTTGTTTATATTTCAAAGGTACAAGAATCTTTTTAAATAGCATAGTGTTTTTAATATAGATAAGGTTTTTAAAGTTTTTATGTCTTAGCTTCCCTTTAGTATCAAATAAATCACTACATTTGCGACTTAAATGATAAAATGATATAAAAGAACTCATGCCAACAATTTCTATTCGCGGAATGGAGATGCCCGCATCTCCTATCAGAAAGCTGGCTCCTTTGGCAGATGCAGCCAAACAAAGGGGCATCCATGTATTCCATCTCAATATTGGACAACCTGATTTGCCTACGCCGCAAGTCGCGATTGACGCTATTCGCAATATTGACCGTAAAGTCTTGGAATACAGTCCCAGCGCAGGCTATCGCAGTTATCGTGAGAAGTTGGTGGGATATTACGATAAATACAACATCAAGCTTACCGCCGATGATATCATCATCACTTCCGGCGGTTCGGAAGCAGTCTTGTTTTCTTTCATGGCATGCCTGAATCCGGGTGATGAGATAATTGTGCCGGAGCCGGCTTATGCCAATTATATGGCGTTTGCCATTTCTGCCGGAGCTAAGATACGTACGATTGCAACAACCATAGAAGAGGGTTTTTCACTGCCTAAGGTAGAAAAGTTCGAGGAACTTATTAACGACCGTACACGTGCCATCCTTATTTGTAATCCCAATAATCCTACCGGCTATCTTTACACTCGCCGCGAGATGAATCAGATACGTGACCTTGTGAAGAAGTACGACCTTTTCCTTTTCTCCGACGAGGTATATCGTGAGTTTATCTATACGGGATCTCCTTATATTTCTGCCTGCCACTTGGAAGGTATCGAGAATAATGTTGTCCTGATTGATTCTGTTTCCAAACGTTATTCGGAGTGTGGCATTCGTGTCGGTGCACTGATAACGAAGAACAAAGAAATACGCGATGCCGTTATGAAATTCTGTCAGGCGCGTTTAAGCCCTCCATTGATAGGGCAGATTGCCGCCGAAGCATCTTTGGATGCCGGGGAGGACTATTTGCGTGATACTTACGACGAGTATGTGGAACGCCGTAAATGTCTGATTGACGGTTTGAACCGTATTCCCGGCGTATACTCGCCCATTCCTATGGGTGCGTTTTATACCGTAGCCAAATTGCCGGTAGACGATTCGGACAAGTTTTGTGCATGGTGTCTCTCCGATTTCGAGTACGAAGGGCAGACTGTTTTCATGGCTCCGGCTTCCGGCTTCTATACAACTCCGGGGTCCGGCCGTAACGAAGTCCGCATAGCTTATGTATTGAAGAAAGAAGATTTGACACGCGCGTTATTTGTGCTCTCCAAAGCACTCGAAGCTTATCCGGGACGTACGGAATGAAACAGTGGGATACAGATTTCACGAATACATAATGTCCTCATAGTCTGTATCCTGAAAAATAAGGGTTTGTTTTATGGATTTATCTCGTTTCCTTGCTCTTCGTATTTATCGTAACAGTGATGCGGAGAAGAAAGTTTCCCGCCCTGCTGTGCTGATAGCAACTCTTGGTATTGCTATCGGGCTGGCTGTAATGATTATTGCAGTATCGGTGATAATCGGGTTCAAGAGTGAGGTACGTGATAAAATAATAGGTTTCGGTTCCCATATTCAGATTAGCAATTCGGATGCGGCACGCTCCTTTGAAACTCGCCCCATAGCTGTGACGGACAGCATGATTGCTGTCCTTACGGATAATCCTGAAGTGAAGCATGTACAGCGTTATTCCACCAAACCGGGTATGATAAAGACAGCTGATGCCTTTCAAGGGATGGTGCTGAAGGGCATAGGTCCTGAATATGCCACTTCTTTTTTTCGCCGTCATTTGGTGGAGGGGGAATTTCCGCAGTTCAGTGATTCTGCTTCTACTAATAGGGTTGTTATCTCGAAGGTGATCGCCGACAAAATGAAGTTGAAGCTCGGTGATAAGATAGATACATATTATATACAAGATGATGTGCGTGCACGTCGTCTGACGGTGGTGGGCATTTATCAGACCAACTTATCCGAATACGATAATTTGTTCCTGCTTACCGACTTGTGTATGGTGAACCGCCTGAACAAATGGCAGCCTGATCAGGTGAGTGGACTGGAACTGGAGTTGTATGATTACGACAAGCTGGAAGAAGCCACCTATCAGATTGCTGATGAGATAGGACAATCTCCCGACCCTTATGGCGCGGATTATTGCGTGTTGAATGTGGAACAACTCAATCCGCAAGTCTTTGCATGGCTCAGCATTTTGGATGTTAATATATGGGTTATTCTTATCCTGATGATCGGAGTTGCCGGTTTCACAATGGTCTCCGGGCTGCTGATTATCATTATTGAGCGTACGTCCATGATTGGTGTTCTAAAATCTTTGGGTGCCAATAATTTCACTATCCGTAAATTGTTCCTTTGGTTGGCAGTGTTCCTTATAGGAAAAGGTATGTTGTGGGGGAATGTAATAGGCTTGGCTTTTTATTTCGTCCAGAAAGGCTTTGGAGTGTTTCGTCTTGATCCGGAGACTTATTATATGGACACCGTTCCCGTATCTCTCAATATCTGGATCTTCTTGTTGCTGAATGTCGGCACACTATTGGCATCAGTCATAATGTTGTTGGGGCCGTCGTATCTTATTACACGAATTCATCCGGCCAATTCCATGCGTTATGAGTAAGCCGATATCGGTTTCATCTTCTGGGATGAGGTGCTACTTTCTCAGGAATCCGCTTTTCTTTCTGAACATGCAATAGAGTTTCCAATGGAGAGATTGCATAGGCTGAAGTATATCAAAGACAGGCAGCGTCCAATAGTATCTGCGTTGATCGTTCAATTCTTTTGCAGTCTTATTGATGATGACTGCTTGTAGGATGAAGCGGAGTACCCAGATGAGAAATGTGATGCCTGCTGCCAACCAGTGAAAATTCAGTACGCTTATCACGAGCAGAGCTATCCACACAGTGTAGAATGTCAGGCGGGTAGTCGTTTCCAACCCGGCCAGCCAGCGTTGTGCGCCATGATAGAGCCGGGCAGTAGATGCATAACCTATTTTTTCTTCCCGCCAGTCTTTGGCACCGGATACAGGCTGCATGCGTACAATGGCATCTGCGTCAGTTTCTACACGCGTATTTTCTGCAGTGGCTATATGATTGACAAAGAGGTCGTCGTCACCTCGTTGAAGGTTGAGATGTGCGGAGAAGCCTTTCTCCCGGTAGAACAGTTCCTTGCGGTAAGCAAGATTTCGTCCGATACCCATATAGGGGCTTCCGACAAGTGCGAAACCGAGATAACGCATGGAAGTGAAAAGGTTGTCGAACGCTATGCGCTTGTGCAGCCAACCTCTGCCGCGTTCGTAGCCGCTGTATCCCAGGACAACTTGTGTGCGTGAGGTGAAATTGCGTGCCAGCAGGCGTAGCCATTGGTTGCTTTGCGGTTGGCAGTTGGCTTCGGTAAAGACGAGCCAGTCGTATTTGCTTGCTTTGATGCCGAGTGTTACGGCAAGTTTTTTCCGGCTGATATAGCGGGAGGAATCTGGAACAAAGCTGTGATAGAGGTGTGGATATTTCTCTTCCAACAGTGTGAGGTAGTCTTCGCTTTCGTCAGTGTCACCGTCATTGATGACGATAACTTCAAACTGTGGATAGTCTTGTTCTAAAACCGCGGTGAGGTTGCGACGCAAGTTCTCGGACTCTTCCCTGGCACAGATGATAACCGATACGGGAGGCAATTCCTGGGAAAAGTGTACATTACTTCGCTTTACAGCGCAATTACGTAAATGGATACGGTTGTACAGACAAAAGTAATAAAGGATTTGGATAACAAAAAGAACTCCCGTCGCTGCGAGTAATATCTTTTCTGTTGTATCGAATGTTAATGCTTCCATGTAATCTATGGTGAATTTTATAACGTGCAAAGTTACAAAATTCACCATAGATTGCATGGATTAATGCAGATTATTTATTTCCGGTACTGCCTTAAATTTTGTTTCGGGGAAATGCTTGGAAAGATACTTCTGTATGTATTGCATTGTATCATTTTGTATGGTTTTATCTTCCACCGTAGGGTAGAGATTATACAATACGGTATCGAGCGGAATTCCTCGATGTTTAATGGCTTCGAGACTTAACAGGGTATGGTTGATGCTACCCAGTTTGCCGGATGTTACGAAGATGAGGGGGTATTTTTTTTCTGCAATGTAGTCAATGGTGAGATATTCTTCTGTCAAAGGAACCATTAGACCACCGGCTCCCTCTATAAATACGGTATCGTAACGACGGGCCAGTTCTTGGGTGGAACGTTCTATTTTGTTAAAGTCGATAGGGCGGTTGTCAATACGTGCGGCAAGGTGGGGAGAACAGGGGTAAGAGAATATTTCGGGCATGGTGAGCCCTTCTTTATCTTCAGGCAGATAACCTGTTCCCATGATGCGCCGGTGCAGATCAATGTCTTCGGAGTGACCTGTATTTCCGGTCTGGATAAACTTTTGGGTGATAATACGTTGTCCGTTTAAGGAGAGTTGTTTGGCGTACCAAGCTGTGCAATAGCTCTTTCCGGCATCGGTGTCAATGCCACTGATAAAATATATGTTCGATTCCATACTTTCTTATACTTTGATTAAATATATGTTTCTTCTTCTTGTTTTATTCTCTTCCTGGCAATAATATAAATCGGATGATACGTCAGCGATACACTGTGATCCGTATTGCTATACATCCGGATATATTCGTTGCAGAAGTTCTGCAGTCGTCCGCGAGTCCATACTCTCTTTTCAGTGCCTGTAACTCCGGTCTGTTTGAGATGTTGCAACACTTCGAGCGGAGTGCCAAAAGGCAGAATGACAATCTCTTCTTCAGCATAAATAATTTCGAAAAGAGGTGAAAGCAGCTTTTTCAGGCTATCGAGGGGCAGGTACTCCAGCCCGTTTCCTGTCAGGGTGTGTATTTCCTGCATATTCTGTTTGCCAAAAGTGCTGAAGGCAAGGATACCACCGTCCGACAGGAAGCGATGGCAACGGGTGAAGAACCGCTTCGTGTCGGCAAACCATTGCAGGGTGGAACAGGAAGTTATCAAGTCCGTTTCCTGTGGAAACTCAAGGGTTTCCGCATCACAAGGCATGAATTTGACTCGTCCTTTGTTGTCCCGATCGCAGATGTCCTTTATACATTCTTCCATTTCGGGGCATAGGTCATTGAGTAATAGGCTTTCCGGTTGCAGGGTGTGCAGCAGTAAACGCGAATAGCAGCCTGTTCCGCATCCGAATTCCGCAACCTTGCGGAAAGGGGAGATGCTCTCAGGACAGCTTAGTGTGTTGCCGGTACTGTTTGGTGCGGCGGAGTGCTTTCCGGTGTGCTCCATCAGCAGGCGAAGCATCTTCTCCGCTACCTGCTGTTGTACGCGTGCTTCTCGCCCATATGTGTTACGGGCGTGGGCAAAGCGTTTGGCAACAAGCGTTTTATCAATGGATTGGATGGGATTGAAAGTCATTCCTCTATCGTTTCATCAATGTTTATGGTTTTGAGATGGCATATAAAGTCATCAACAGTCATTTCCCACATATCTTGCAGCAGAAAACGGAACATAGGTTCGTCATAATGTGCGTTGTCTGTCAGGATTACATTGCTATGCACCGGGCTTTCATTGTTGATTCTCAAATTTTCGGGAGGAAATATCCGGTCGTTGTTGCCAATAAAAACATAGTCGTACTCGTAGTTGTATTTGTCGTAGTATTCCTGAAACTTATCTTCATCTTTTTCGTTATATATGTCCTTTTTCTCTATGCTTCCATGCATCTCGAAGTATTGTTCCTTAATGAGTCTCAGTTCTTCTTTTATTTCATCGAAGTTCCGGCGGGGAGTTATTTCCATGAATGCTTTGTAAGCGTCACTGTCTTTGCACATGCGGCGCAGGAACTTCTGGAGCGAGGCGGGAGTGAGCCCGTCAAGAGTGGCTTGATAGGTTTTCAGGGGAATACCTTCCAAATTGTCAATGGGGGATATGCTCCCATTGAAAGCTATGCTGAGGATCTTATTTTGGGGGATATTGCTGAGTATGAGAGAACCTACCCACACTCCCATGGACCAAGTTACCACATTCACACGCTGGTAGCGGTCGAAAATGGACTTATCAAAATCGAGTGTTCGGTAGTCGTAGCAAACCATATAGTCCATCCCTTTGGGACGGTATTGCTTGAAAGGGGTTTCATCCGCTGCCCAACCGGCAAACAGTAATAGTAGTTTGGGATGATTTTCGTGTACGATATAAACTTGTTTCATGATTCTTTTCTGGTTAGTAAGTGAATATTTAAAATCGAATTATTATTAGTCGGTATAGGCGCTGATGTTATTACTCAGCTCTTCTATTTCTTCCTTTCTGATTTCCGCTGTCAGCGAAAAGCGGATGCGCGACATGCCCTCCGGTACTGTCGGCGGACGGACTGGCAGGGCGTAAAATCCATGCCGTTGCAATGCTTCCGCCTGTAGGACTGTGTCTGCGCTCGGGCCGATTATCATTGGGACGATATGGCTGACGCTGGGGCATGTATACCCTTGTACCTGTAAAGCTTCGCGAAGCGTCCGGCTGATATGTGCCAAATGTTTGCGCCGTTCCTGCATGTCAGCCAAACGGCGTACGATAAACAAGGTCCATGCAATGTTTACCGGTGGTAGCCCGGTGGTGAAGATGAGGGTGCGCATACGGTTTACGAGATATTCCCGTATTACCTTTTTGCATACAATGTAGGCGCCGACAGATGCAGCCGCTTTACCGAATGTACCGACAAGGAAGTCAATGTCGTGAATGCAATGGAATTCTTCGGCACAACCGAGTCCTTGCCTGCCGCGTACACCGAAGGCGTGTGCTTCATCTACGTAGAGCAGGACATTGTCATACTTGCGCTTTAGTTCTGTTAGTTTCTGTAAATCAGCTTGGTCACCATCCATACTGAAGATACTTTCGGTGACGATGATGACCCGGTGATGGACAGTATGATGTTCCTCCAACAGTCTTTCCAGTTGCGTCAGGTCATTGTGGCGGTATCGGATGCATTTGGCTGCCGAAAGGCGGATACCGTCAATCAAGCTGGCGTGAACAAGTTTGTCGGCAAGTATCAGGGTGTGTGCATCGCTGACAGCGGGTAGAATGCCTGTGTTGGCGTGATAACCGCTGTTGAAGACCAAGGCAGCTTCCGTACCGAAAAGGTGTGATAGCTCAGCTTCCAGTTCTTCGTAGACTGTAAAATTACCTGTTAGCAGTCGGGAAGAGGAAGAAGAAGGCAGGAACGTATCCGGGGTAAGTGTGCGGAGAAACTCTTCACGCAATGCCCTGTCTGATGCCAGTCCCAGATAGTCGTTGGAAGATAGGTTCAGCATGCGTTTATTGTTTACGATAACTTCCCGTCCGTCATGTGTCATTTTGGGTAAGTGGCGCAGATTACTATGCTCTTCCAGTTGTAGCAGCTCTTGCTGCATTTGTTTCAACAGACTCATAATTGAAAATTGTTTAATATGACTGGTCTATCACCTTAATCAGTCCTTTTGTTAATTTACTGAGTTGTTCCGGTTTTATAATAAAAGGGGGCATCAGGTAGACCAGTCTGCCGAACGGACGTACCCAAATTCCCTCTTCAACGAAGCGGCGTTGCATCCATGCCATGTCCACAGGCTTTTTGGTTTCTATGACACCGATAGCTCCGAGTATCCGTACATCGGCCACTTGCGGTAATTGTCGTGCAGGTTCCAGTTCCCGTTTCAACTGTGCTTCGATATGGGCAACTTTCTCTTGCCAGTTATATTCGGGTGATGTGAGCAGACGCACCGATGCACATGCTACGGCACATGCCAGAGGATTTCCCATGAAAGTAGGACCATGCATAAACGCATTCGGAGCATGATTGGAGATTGTATCTGCCACCTCGTTAGTAGCCAGTACGGCGGAAAGTGTCATATAGCCTCCGGTCAGGGCCTTGCCGATGCACATGATGTCTGGCTCTATTCCGGCATGTTCCCAGGCGAAAAGTTTTCCGGTACGTCCGAAGCCGGTTGCTATTTCATCAAAGATAAGCAATAGATGATGCTCCCGGCATAATTTTGCTGCTTCGCGTAAGTATTGCGGATGGTAGAACCACATTCCTCCTGCACCTTGCACTATGGGTTCCAGTATCAAGGCTGCTAATTCATCGGCATGCTGTTCTATGATTTCTTTCAGAGGAAGAATGTCTGCCGGATCCCACTCGCCGTCGAAACGTGAGTGGGGCTGGGGAGCGAAGTACCGTACAGGCAGTGCCGAACCGAACAGGGAATGCATCCCCGTTACAGGGTCGCATACAGACATGGCATTCCACGTATCTCCATGATATCCGCTTCGTATGGTAACGAAGTTATTCTTCTTCGCCTGATTTCTTGCGCTCCAGTACTGTACAGCCATTTTCAACGCCACTTCCACCGCTACTGAACCGGAATCGGCATAGAATATCTTCTGCATGGAAGGCGGTACTAACGGCAACAGTAATTTTCCCAGTTCGATAGCAGGGTCGTGTGTCAGCCCTCCGAACATGACGTGTGACATCTTGCTAAGCTGCTCCGTTGCAGCCCGATTCAGCACCGGATGATTATAACCATGCACAGCACACCACCAGGAGGACATGCCTTCTATCAGCGTCTGGCCGCTTTCCAGTGTAATGGTGGCGCCGTCCGCTTGCTTCACTTTGTATACAGGAAGCGGGTTGGTAGTCGATGTATATGGATGCCACAGATGCTCGCGGTCGAATTGTGAATCACAGAACTCATATCCGGCTTCTTCTATCAGTTTCTTGTCTTCGGAAACTTTAGAGCCGAGTGTTGTCAGCAGGTCACCGACAATTGCCGAATTGATGCCTATGTAAAGGGATTGCTTGACTGTTTCTTTGCTCAGTTGCGAACGTCCGCCTGCAAAACGCAGATAGGCGGTGGGATTGATGAAACGGAAAAGGGCGATCGTAACAAGTACCTCTTCATCCGTCAAGGGTTGTTGGCCTTCCAGCGGAGTGCCCGGAATGGGACTGAGCAGGTTGATGGGAATAGATTGTACTTCCAGTTTTTTCAGGGTAAAGGCAAACTCAATACGCTGTTCCATAGTTTCACCCATACCGATGATACCGCCGCTGCAAATATCCATGCCGACATTGCGGGCAGCCTGCAATGTCTGTAATTTATCTTCTTGTGTGTGCGTGCCGCACAAGGTGGGGAAGAAAGAAGGGGCTGTCTCCAAGTTACAATGATAGCGTGTAATACCGGCGTCGTACAGATCGTGCAGCTCTTTTTCGTTCAAGAGCCCTAAAGAAGCGCACAACTGTATGGATGAGTGCCGGCGCATGTGACGTGCTGTGTCGCAAAGGTGTTTCATTTGCCGGGAAGAAGGTTTTCGGCCGCTGGTGACGAGGGAGAAACGGTTGATGTCTTGCCGCTCATTGTATTGCGCCTGTTTGAGGCACTCTTCTGCGGGGAGCAGGTCGTAGATTTCGGCTTTGGTATGGTAATGGGAAGATTGTGCGCACCATTTGCAGTTTTCGGGGCAGCGTCCCGATTTGGCATTGATGATAGAACACATGTCAAACTCGCGCGGTGCGCATTGTACGGTAATCTCGTGCGCAGCGGCATAAAGCGCTTCACGATCGGCGGTATTCGCCAGCCAGGCGGCTTGGTCGGGCGATATATCTATGCCTGCCAATACTTGGGCTTTCAGTTCGTTAATAGTCATGGTATGAATAAAATAGGGGATAGTCTGAACCGCGTCCTGCTTCCGTAGCGAGCTGTCGGCTACGTTCTTGCGCAGACAACCGATTGTGACGCATCTGCCTATACTGGCAAATGCAGCGTATGACTTCCGGCTCCAACGGCGGAAGCGTATCGTTTGTCTATGGATTTGTTTTCGCTTCACGATTATACTATCTTGTTATATTTTTTTTAGCGGCTACAAATGTAGAAAAAATATTCATTAAATACCCGGATTGTAGTAGTAACTTACGGTTTCGTTTGCTTTTAGTGACGCTTGCACGTCAATCAGCCGTTGGTTGCTGCTGCCTCGGAAATAGAGTTCTTCGTCACGAAGGTCTTTTTGGAATTTTCCGTCTACCAGTACGTCGATATACTCCAACAGCTTTGCTTGGCGTGGATTGCGCAATAAAGCCTCGAAGGTATATCCGGTATAGCACCAGATGTTTTTCCGGCTTTGCCTTTTGATGGCGCGTGCCAGTTCGGTGAAGCCTTCCGGTTGGTACATAGGGTCGCCTCCACTGAATGTTACGTCTGCAAAGTTGTCGGCAAGAACTTTTTGCAGTATTTCATCGGTACTCATCCAGCGTCCGCGATTGATGTCCCATGACTCCGGATTGTGGCAGCCCGGACATCCGTTGGGACATCCGGCTGCATAAATGGCAGTGCGGAAACCGGGGCCGTCCACCGTAGTATCTTCTAATATATCAAGAATAGAAAGCACTTTTTGAATGAAGAATTAATTTTTAATTTCCATGTACTACTCTGTCGTTGAGTTCGGCAAGCTTGGCTTGGTTCCAACGGTCGGTGGTGCCTACCAGATAACCGGTGATACGTTGCAGCTTGTCGATATGGGTACTACCGCATTTGGGACAAACTTCAAGGTTGGCGGTTGAGTTTTCATATCCACATTCCAGGCAGCGGTTGCGGTTGTGATTTACGGAACCGTATCCAATGTTGTATTGGTCCATCATATCCACTACGCGCATAATGACTTCGGGATTATGAGTGGCATCACCGTCAATCTCCACATAGAAGATGTGTCCGCCGCGGGTCAGGTCATGATAGGGGGCTTCGATTTCAGCTTTATGGCGGGCACTGCATTTATAGTACACCGGAACGTGGTTGGAATTGGTGTAGTAATCACGATCTGTAATGCCTGGCAGGCTACCGAATTTCTTGCGGTCTACGCGGGTGAACTTGCCCGACAGACCTTCGGCAGGAGTAGCCAGTATACTATAATTATGTTGATATTGATTAGAGAATTGGTTAGCGCGGTCGCGCATATAGGTCACAATCTTTATTCCCAGCTCCTGTGCTTCTTCCGATTCTCCATGATGCTTGCCCAAAAGCGCCACCAGACATTCTGCCAGGCCGATGAAGCCGATGCCCAACGTGCCTTGATTGATTACGGAGGAAATATCATCATTGGGTTTGAGCTTGTCGCAACCCATCCACAAAGCGGACATCAGCAGAGGAAACTGTTTGGCAAATGCGGTTTTTTGGAACTCCATACGTTCGTGAAGCTGCTGTGCAGTGATGTCGAGCATGGCATCCAGCTTGGCAAAGAAACATGCGATGCGTTGCTCCTTGTCTGCTATGTTCATGCACTCTATGGCGATACGGACAATATTGATTGTGGAGAAAGAGATGTTTCCCCGTCCGATAGAAGTCTTTGGACCGAAGCGGTTTTCGAATACACGTGTACGGCATCCCATAGTAGCTACCTCGTGTTCGTAGCGTCTTGGGTCGTCGGCTTTCCAGTCTTCACTTTGGTTGAAAGTGGCGTCCAGATTCAAGAAGTTTGGGAAGAAGCGACGTGCGGTTACTTTGCAGGCCAGTTGGTAGAGATCGTAATTACGGTCTTCAGGCAAGTAACTCACGCCGCGTTTCTTTTTCCATATCTGAATGGGGAATATAGCTGTCTCGCCGTTTCCTACTCCCTGATATGTACTTTTCAGCAATTCGCGAATGATGCAGCGACCTTCGGCGGAGGTATCTGTTCCGTAGTTGATAGAGCTGAACACTACTTGGTTTCCTCCGCGTGAGTGTATCGTGTTCATGTTGTGTATGAAGGCTTCCATTGACTGATGCACGCGGGCTACGGTCTTGTTTACAGCATGCTGAACGATACGACGATCGTCAGTCAGGTCATCCAAAGGTTGTTGCAGGTAGTCTGCCAGTTCCTTGTGATAGAGATGTGAGTAATCTTTGCCGTTCAACTCTTCCAAGTTCTTGATTTCTTCGATGTAGCTGTTGCGCACATAAGGAGCAAGATAGAAGTCGAATGCAGGAATGGCCTGTCCGCCATGCATTTCATTTTGGGCAGTTTCCAATGATATGCACCCCAGAATACTGGCAGTTTCAATGCGTTTTGCCGGGCGTGATTCTCCATGACCGGCGGAGAATCCGTATGTCAAGATACGGTCCAGGGGATGTTGCACACAGGTCAGGCTCTTGGTGGGGTAATAGTCTTTGTCATGGATGTGCAGATAGTTCTGGCTGACGGCATTCAGTACTTCCTCGCTCAAAAGATAGTCGTCGACGAAAGGTTTGGTGGTTTCGCTGGCAAACTTCATCATCATGCCTGCCGGTGTGTCGGCATTCATATTGGCGTTTTCGCGGGTGATATCATTCGACTTGATATTGATGATTTCCAAAAACATATCGCGTGTTTTGGCTTTGCGGGCAATGCTGCGCTGGTTGCGGTAGGCGATGTATTTTTGGGCGACATCTTTGCGGCTGCTCTTCATTAGTTCCATTTCCACTAAATCTTGAATGGCTTCTACTGTCATTTGAGCATCTCCTTTGAAGGAGATATGGTCAGTGATCTGACGTATCAACTGCATGTCTTCACCTTTATCGGTGTGGAGCATGGCTTTACGGATAGCGGTTGCTATCTTCTCTTCATTGAAACCGACGACGCGTCCGTCACGCTTGAGTACCGTTTGTATCATTTTGATTGTATTTTTAGATTTTATAGTAGGACTTAATTGCGAAACAAAGGTATGATAGTTATCCTAAAGATTGTACTTTTGGAAAACTTTTGTTGAATTAAAAATAGTTAATGTGCTTGTAATCAATGTTGTTTTCTTATAAAGTGGAAAACTTTTTAATTTTTGAAACTTTTGTGGTTGTACATTATTGAAAATTATATGCTATTTTGCTTGTCAATCTATTTCCGAACTAAAAATAATAAATAGGGATTTCACTTACTGATTTATTAAATTCTTTGGCTATATTTGCTTCTCTTTGCTATTCATTAAGATAGAGCAAAGTCTTAAAAGTCTAATATTATCAGGTAAAAGAGAGTGAATATGGGAAAAGTATTTCCACCCTTTAAAATTGATATTGCGGGTGCATTATATGTGCCTTTTGCGTTACGGGATGCAAGGAGACAATATCAGGACGGGCAGATTAGCCGGCAGGTGTTGCGTGCTGTTGAAAATGCGGAGATTCGTAATCTGGCAGAACGCTTGAAATCGCAAGGCATGCAAGTTGTAACGGACGGAGGATTTCGGAGTTATGATTTTTTGGAAGGCTGGGAGGGCATCCGTTGCAAGGGTGGTGTAGGTTCTCTGTCTGACGGTGAACTGGAGGTAACGGGTAGAATCACTTTGCTCCATCATCCTGTTCTTGATGACTTTGTTTTTCTGGCGGAGAATATTGCGGAAGATGTGTTGCCTAAGCAGCACATGCCTTCGCCCGGTAAGTTGCTGATGAGGATACTTCGTGAAACGGAAACAGAGTGTTTGAAGTCGATTTATCCGGATTTGAATATATTGTTGGACGATTTGGCTGCAGCTTATAAGAATTTGCTGGAGAAACTTTATGAGGCGGGGTGCCGTTATGTCCAGTTTGAAGGTGTGAAGTCCATATTGACTGATGAAGCCGCCCGTCTCAATAATCGGGTATTGCGTGAGCGTCCGGAAGGATTGTTCGTGGCTTTTCATGCTGCAACGGACATGTTGATACGGTTGCATGGGGCGGATGCTTACTTTTTGAATTACGACTGTGGAATTTGTGATCGCAGCCGTTTGCTGTGGTTTGTTCGTGAACGGGAAGCGGTATTTGGCTTTGTGCTTTCTTACTATCCCGATGAAGAGGAACTGGATGAATTGCAGGCTAAGATGGAAGAAGTCCTCAATTATATACCAGTGAAGCATTTGACGCTCTGTCTGCCTGATGCGGACAATCTTCTTAATTCCTCGGAAGAGGATGAAGTGAAACAATGGAAAACGGTGGAGCTTGCCAAAGATATGGCAGCCCGCATATTCTTTGCCTGAGCACGAGTTTGAGCACGCGCATGTTACCGTCTCTGAGTACACAGGTTAGGTTGGAGGTGTTGACCTGCGTGGTTGCCAAAGCAAAGCCCTGCATTGATTTTTCACAATGCAGGGCTTTGTTTATATTTTTATCGGCTTTGTTTCTTATTTGAGAACTTCAGCGAGCTTTTCTTGTAGTTCTTCTCCATGCAGGCCGCGTGCAAGGATAATTCCGTCACCGTCAATCAGTACGGTGTGGGGAATACTGCTTACGGCATACAGCTTGGCGCCTTCGCAGTTCCAGTATTTCAGGTCGGACATTTGTGGCCAAGTGATGTTCAGCTTTTTGATAGCTTCTTTCCAAGAGTCGGCACTCTGGTCCAAAGAAACGCCTACGATTTCGAAATTCTTATTCTTATACTTGGCGTATGCTTCTACCAGATTCGGCATTTCGCGACGGCAGGGACCGCACCAGCTTGCCCAAAAGTCAACGAGCACAGTCTTACCCTTTCCTACGTAGTCGGACAGTTTTACGGTCTTGCCTTCGGGAGTCTGCATCTCAAAATCCGTAAACTTCTTGCCTACGGCAGTAGCCTTCATCTTTTCTACATTCTCCTTGATGCGGATTACGGTTGCATCATTGCTGTATGTTGCAGGGATTTGCGAAACCAGCGGATCAAGTTCTTTTACATCCAAATAATAGTAGTTGCTTTTCAGCAGATGTACGCCTACTGCATTGGTTATGTTTTGGCTGATACCGGCTTTGGCTACTTCCATTATTTTGTCTTGCAGGGCATCCATTTCTTTGCTTTTGCTTTCGCGTTGCTGGTCGGTCAAGGCAGTATCGGCCATGGAAGCATAGATGTTTTCCATTTGGCTGTCCAGCTCGTTGAGTTGGATTCTGATGGCCTGATAAATGTCATTGTTGGCAGTACCGGTAGCGGAACTACTCTTTTCATTAAGTTTGATATTGATTTTCCCGTTTTCAAGGAAGAAGTCCATTATCATACCTTCCGTTCCGGCAGGATTATAAGTGATGTAACGGTTGGCGGCAGTGTCCTGCGTACCCTTGAAAGTGAAAGTCCCGTTGGCGATGATTGCGGAATCGAGTTTTACGAGTTGGCGGCCTTCTACGGTTTGCAGATAAACGGTATCGCCATCAGTTGCCCCTTCTATTGTTCCGGTTACGGTGTAACCATTGTTTCCGCTGTTACAAGCTGTGAATACGGCAGCAGCAGCGAGCAGGTAAGTTAATTTTTTCATTGCTTTTTTCATTAAAATAAGTAATTTGCAGCTACAAAGATAATAATAAAAAATCCCCATCGGTATAACCAATGAGGATTTTATGTTTTTTGTCCCTTTTTCACAAGGGGGCTGTGCTTTTTTATTCAGCAGCAGCTTCTGTTGCGGGAGCCTCTTCAGCCGGAGCTTCAGTAGCTTCTGCTTCAGCAGGTGCTTCAGCGGCAGCCTTAGCAGCTTCTTCAGCGGCTTTCTTTTCGGCCAATGCTTTAGCTTTCACTTCGTTTACTTTCTTTTCAGCTTCCAGGCGTGCTTTAGCTTCAGCTTTCTTAGCTTCGTCTTCTTTAGCTTTCAGAGCAGCCAAACCGCTTTGTTTGTTGTTCTTCCAAGCTTCGAACTTAGCTTCTGCTTCTGCTTCGCCGAATGCGCCTTTAGCTACACCGCCGAGGAGGTGTTTCTTCATGTAAACGCCTTCACGAGAAAGGATGTTGCGAACTGTGTCGGTGGGTTGTGCACCTTTCAGCACCCAGTCAAGTGCGCGGTCGAATTTCAAATCTACTGTGGCAGGATTGGTGTTAGGATTGTAAGTACCAATCTTCTCAATAAATTTACCATCACGTGGTGCTCTTACGTCTGCAATTACGATAGAGTAGAAAGCGTAGCTCTTACGTCCATGTCTTTGCAATCTGATTTTTGTTGCCATTTTTAAATAAATGTTTTAGTTAATGATTTGAATTATGCTGCTAACTCGTAGTAGCGGGCGCAAAGGTAGGATAAATTTTTGAATTATGGATTATGATTTATGAATTATTAGTTTGCAATGTACAATCATCTGCCTGGACAAGAGCTTCCGCTCATCATTCTTCATTCGCAAGCACTCATCGTTCTTACGAGTATTTTTTCGGATACCTTATTAATATGGCAAGTATGGCGCAGGTTCCCATACAGAACGGATAGTAGAGGTTGCCTATGATGCTAAGCGGTGAGATGCCTGCCAGTCCCGCGGCTATCAGCATTTGTGCGCCGTAGGGAATGATGCCCTGAATGAGGCAGGAGAACGTATCCAGAATACTTGCTGTTTTCCGGCGGTCCAGGTGGAAGCGTTTGGCTATGTCTTTGGCGATAGGTCCGGTGGTAATGATAGCAATGGTGTTGTTGGCGGTGCAAAGATTGGCAACACTCACCAGTGCGGCTATACTGAGTTCTGCACCTCTCTTGCCTGTGACGTGACGTGTAAGGCGGGTAATGATGAAATCTATTCCACCGTTGTAGCGGATTGTTTCCAACATTCCGCCTGCCAGTAAAGTGATGATGATAAGTTCGCCCATGCCGGTGATGCCCGTTCCCATGGCGCCAAACCAGTCGAAGAAGGCGGTGCCTACATTCATGCTTTCTGCAGGAGTGGCACCGAAGACGCCTGTTGCTGTGCAAATACCGATGATGCCGGTCGAGAAGATGCCGAGCAGCAGCACAAGCATTACGTTCATTCCGGCTACTGCCGTACCCAGCACGATGAGGTAGGGGATTACCTTTATCCATTCAATCGTTTGCATCTGCGGGGCGGCAGACAGGGACAGTCCTTGGAATATGTAGATGCCCAATACGATGAGTGCTGCCGGCACTACGATCATGAAATTCACTTTGAACTTATCTCTCATTACACAATCTTGTGTTTTGGTAGATGCAATCGTGGTGTCTGAAATGAACGAAAGATTGTCTCCGAAGAAAGAGCCGCCCACTACGACAGCCACCATATAGGGTAGGTCGATGCCGGTTTTCTCTGCCAGTCCTACCGCTACCGGGGTCAGTGCGACAATTGTCCCCACGCTTGTGCCGATAGACAGAGAGATGAAACAGGCAGCAATGAAGATGCCCGCCAGCAACAGGTTGTCTGGCAGAATATGTAAAGTCAGGTTCACCGTAGCGTCTATGGCGCCCATTTGTTTGGCGCTTTGCGCGAATGCTCCGGCGAGGACGAATATCCATATCATCAGCAGTATATTCTTGTTGCCGGCGCCAACGGAAAACTGGTAGATGCGTTGTTCCAGCTTCAGTCCTCGCGTCATGGCAATGGCGTAGCAGGATGACAGCAGGAATGCTACCGTAATCGGTACTTTATAGAAATCGTTTACAAGCAGTGATGTGATGAGGTATAAACATAGAAACACAGCCAACGGGCTCAGTGACCACCAGCCGCCCTTTTGTTTGGGAGAGATATTTGTATCTGCAGACATACTTTCTATTATGGGTTTCTAAGAACGGTGTTTTGAGTAAATCGGCTGCAAAGATACAAAAAACGGGGGAATTTTGGCGTATATCTTAATATTCAGACAGAAGAACGAAAGCACAAAAGAGGAAAGATTTTATTTTTTTGTGCTTTTGTTCTTCTGTCTGATAACTTGCAGAATCCCCGTCAACTTCAGGCGGTAATCCTGTACATTCGGATGATGAGTGTTTGTTGTTACAATGTCACTCCTGTTTTGAAAATGGCGATTTCCTTATATCCTTTCTTTTCGTTGTTGACGAACTCGCCGCTTGCTACGCGAATGATATAGTCGATGAATCGTTCGCAAGTCTTTTCCATCGGTTCGTTTTCGAGGATGACGCCGGCGTTGAAGTCAATCCAACCCGGTTTGTTTTTGGCAAGGGCGGAATTGGTGGAGATCTTCATGGTCGGTACGTAGGTTCCGAAGGGGGTTCCACGTCCGGTTGTAAACAACACCATGTGGCAGCCGCATGATGCCAGGGCGGTGGCTGCAACCAAGTCGTTTCCCGGTGCGGAAAGTAGGTTCAGACCTTTCACCTTCAAGCGTTCGCCATAAGGAAGCACGCCGTCCACATAGCTTTTTCCGCACTTCTGGGTGCATCCCAATGCTTTGTCTTCCAATGTGGAAATGCCGCCTGCTTTGTTACCCGGAGACGGGTTTTCGCCTACCGGCTCGCCATGTGAAAGGAAATACTCTTTAAAATCATTAATCAGCTTCACTGTTTCTTCAAATAATTCTTTGTTGCGGCAACGGTTCATCAGAATTGTTTCCGCGCCGAACATTTCGGGTACTTCCGTTAGTACGCTTGTGCCGCCCTGTGCGATAAGGAAATCGGAGAACATTCCCAGCAACGGATTGGCTGTGATGCCGGAGAAACCGTCGGAGCCGCCACATTTCAAACCTACGCGCAATTCGCTCAGAGGTACATCCACGCGTTCGTCTTTGCTGGCTTTTGCATAAAGTTCCCGCAGCAGTTTCATTCCCTCTTCGTATTCATCGCCCACTTTCTGGGTCACCATGAACTTCACGCGGTCTGAATCGTAGTCACCCAGAAATTCCCGGAATATGTCCGGCTGGTTGTTCTCACAGCCCAAACCTACCACAAGCACAGCGCCGGCATTGGGATGCAACACCATGTCACGTAGGATTTTTTTCGTGTTCTCGTGGTCATCACCCAATTGCGAACAGCCATAGTTATGCGGAAATGCCATGATTGCATCTACGCCTTTGCCTTCTGTCTCGCGGCGCAGTCCTTCTGCCAGTTGGTTGACGATACCATTTACGCAGCCCACTGTGGGGACAATCCATATTTCATTGCGCACTCCCACGCCACCGTTTTTGCGGCGGTATCCTTTGAATGTCAGGTCTTTGTGTGGAATATTCAAGTCTACTTCGGTAGGGTTGTATGTATATTCCAACAGGCCGGCAAGGTTTGTCTGGATGTTGTTTTCGTTTATCCAGTCTCCTTGTTTCTTTACAGTGCGGGTGTGTCCGATGGGATAGCCGTATTTAATCACATTTTCGCCTTCTGTAAAATCTTTCAGGGCGAACTTGTGTCCGGCAGGAACATCCTCGTTCAGGATAATTTCCTTGCCGTCTACTATGAGTTTTTCACCGGCCGGTAGTGCAATGATAGCTACCGCAACATTATCGGCAGTGTTAATCTTCAGGTACTTTGTTTCCATATACTATCTTTTAGTTAATTTGTTGAGAATAGAAAGAATGTGGCAGGATGCCACATTCTTTCTATTTATTATAATAATATTCAATATTTTCTTTTGTCAGCAGGTCAATGGGCATAAAGTTCTCTCTTGCGATTTCTTTTTTCAGGATCAGGTGATCGCATAAGGCCTTGATGCCGTCAAATCCTTGCAAGGTGGGCTGCTGGGCGATGAGGAAGAAGATGCTTCCCTGTTTCAGGCACTCCACGTTGCGTTGTAGCAGATCATATCCCATGAGGTTGAAATCCGTTCTTTGATGCTTCAGCAGATATTCCCCGATGATGTATGCTTTGGAGTTGAATGTTATGCCATTCTTTACAGTGGGGTGAGACCGAAAGAAATCATCCAGCATCTGCTCGTCCTCACCGTCGCGTTTGGCATGCAGGTCCAGTCCCCAGATACGGCATGAGGGATGATATTTCTGCATGTATTCGTGGAAGCCGACTTCTCGCCGTTCCTGCTGGTTGGAACCGACAATACCTTCGTTTATCTTTCGAAAGATAACGATTTCCTGTGCGTCGCCGGCAAGCAGCATCAGCATGCGTGCGGCAAAGTATCCGCTTTGATGCGAATTCTGTCCGAAGAAGGAGAGGGCGGGGGCTTCTTTTATGTTAGAGTCTATATATATATAAGGTATATGCAGTGCTTCAAGCTCATTGGTGAAGGGCGTGGTGTATTGCGGGATGGTAGGGGCGAACAGCACGCCGTCGGGCCTCTGTTCTATAATGTCATGGGCTGCGTGTGCAAACGAACGATAGTCATACGGGTCGTAGTACGACAGCCTTACGGTGATATTGAAGTCAGAATAAGTTGTCAAGGCTTCGTGTATGCCATTCTCCACTTCCGTCCAATATTCTCCTGTTTCGTGTTGGGGCAGCAGGCAGGCAAATGCATATTTTTTGTTGGAAGCCAATGCACTGGCGTACATGTTGGGCTGATAGTTCAGCTTTTCCAAGATTTCTTCCACTCGTTTGCGACTGGCTTCCGATACTCCACTACGTCCATGGAGAACGCGGTCTACGGTTCCCACCGATACATCGGCCATTTTGGCGATGTCCTTAATTCTTATTCTTTCCGGTGTATTCATGGGTTTGTTCATGGTTATTTGTGTTCGTACACAATAATAATCTAAATATTTTCGACACAAATATATAACAATTTTTGTAATTACGAAAATTGTTGTATCTTTGTGCCCGCACACGAAAGCTATGAAGAACAAACGAATTTTCTGTTTACTCTTCATTGTATCAGGTGTTTACCCTCTGTGTGAGGGCTTGTATGATAATCTGAAAGAAACATTTTAATCATATATTTAATAAAAACATAGAATTATGGGAAAGAAAGTCGTTACATTAGGTGAGATTATGCTGAGACTGTCCACTCCGGGCAATACTCGTTTTGTGCAGTCAGATTCTTTTGATGTAGTGTATGGTGGCGGTGAAGCCAACGTTGCTGTCAGCTGTGCCAACTACGGTCATGATGCTTACTTTGTAACAAAATTGCCGAAACACGAAATCGGTCAGTCGGCAGTGAACGCTTTGCGCAAATACGGTGTGAAGACAGACTTCATTGCACGTGGCGGCGACCGCGTAGGTATCTACTATTTGGAAACAGGTGCTTCTATGCGTCCCAGCAAGGTGATCTACGACCGCGCCCACTCTTCAATAGCCGAAGCAGATGCAGCGGATTTTGATTTCGATGCTATCATGGAAGGTGCAGACTGGTTCCACTGGTCGGGTATCACTCCTGCTATTTCGGACAAGGCTGCCGAGTTGACTCGTCTGGCTTGCGAAGCTGCTAAGCGTCATGGCGTTACGGTATCCGTAGACCTTAACTTCCGTAAGAAACTTTGGACAAAAGAAAAAGCACAGTCCATTATGAAGCCGTTGATGCAATACGTAGACGTTTGTATCGGCAACGAAGAAGATGCGGAACTCTGTCTCGGTTTCAAACCCGATGCTGATGTAGAAGGCGGTAAGACAGATGCAGAGGGTTACAAAGGGATCTTCAAGGCAATGGCTAAAGAATTCGGTTTTAAATATGTGATTTCTACACTGCGTGAATCATTCTCAGCAACGCACAACGGCTGGAAGGCAATGATCTATAACGGCGAAGAATTCTACGAATCAAAACGCTATGACATCAATCCTATTATCGACCGCGTAGGTGGTGGCGACTCTTTCTCAGGCGGTATCATTCATGGTCTGCTGACGAAGCCCAATCAAGGTGCTGCCCTCGAATTTGCGGTTGCGGCTTCTGCCTTGAAGCACACTATCAACGGTGACTTCAACTTGGTTTCTGTTGAAGAAGTAGAAGCACTGGCAGGCGGTGATGCAAGCGGCCGCGTTCAGCGCTAAGACACTTTCTTCGTATGAAGAAGTTGAATATAAAGTTCTTTCCTGTATCATTAAGAGCGAAGAGAAGGAATTAAATAAATTAGGAGATGAAGGCTGGGAGCTTGTTTGTAGTTATTGCTTGGGTCTTTATCTGATTTTGAAAAGAGAAAAAATATAAATATGGCAAAGTTCGATAAAATAGCCGTATTGAACAAAATTGGTTCAACCGGTATGGTTCCTGTATTCTACCATAAAGATGCAGAAGTGGCAAAGAAAGTAGTGAAAGCCTGCTACGAAGGTGGTGTTCGCGCATTTGAGTTTACCAACCGCGGTGATTTTGCTCACGAAGTGTTTGCGGAAGTTGTGAAATTCGCTGCAAAAGAATGTCCTGAAATGGCTATCGGTGTAGGCTCTATCGTAGACCCTGCTACGGCAGCATTGTATCTGCAATTGGGTGCAAACTTCATTGTAGGTCCGTTGTTCAACCCTGAAATAGCCAAGATCTGTAACCGTCGTTTGGTGGCCTATACTCCGGGATGTGGAAGTGTTTCGGAAGTAGGTTTCGCACAGGAAGTGGGTTGTGATCTTTGCAAGATATTCCCCGGTGACGTGTTGGGTGCAAAACTCGTAAAAGGTCTGTTGGCTCCGATGCCTTGGTCTAAGTTGATGGTGACCGGCGGTGTAGAACCGACACAGGAAAATCTGACCTCTTGGATTAAGGCAGGTGTATTCTGCGTAGGTATGGGTTCCAAGCTCTTCCCGGGTGATAAGGTTGCTGCCGAAGACTGGGCTTACGTTACAGAAAAATGTAAAGAAGCTTTGGCTTACATTGCGGAAGCAAGAAAGTAATTAATATATTTCATTTTGTTTAAAGGTGTTTAAAGGGGACAACCATCGAGGTGCTATGGCGCTTCGGTGGTTTGTTTTTTATGTATAGAGAGGAGGAGTGGAGAGGGTTGATTAGTCACTGTCATAGCCTTTTAAGTGTTTATAAGTGTAAAACTGACGCTTAATGTCTAAAACAATGTTATAAGGTGCACGATTTTTACTTCTGGTGCTTGCGCATACAGAAAAAACACTTACCTTTGTAGTGCAGTTGTGAAATTGCTTCTAAATAAATAAGAAATAAAGTTTTCAGTAAAAAAGGGTAATTAGTTAAAAGGTAAAAAGATTGATAGCTTCATAAGCTAAGAATTTAGATTGTAAATAGGTAATAGGTAATTATTGAGGTAAAGGTAAAAGTTAAAACATTAAGTGTTTTGATAGGTAATTGAAGTTTGTTTTTTTAGGGGTAAAAAGAAAGATTGATTTTTGGGTAACAATTTGATGTTAGTAAAAAAAGAAAAGCCTTTAGGCTTTTCTTACACGAGGCGAGGGGTTCGAGAGAGCTTGCTCGTTTTTTTATTTTTGCTTTTTGCTTTTTTGTATAATTTGTCCAAATTCTCCCTGTTTTTTGTATCTTTGTGACAAATATTTTGCAGACAGGCATTTCAACAGATAAAACAACAGGATTAAATTGCATAATTTGGAACATTTATTATACATCTTTGATTGGCTTCTATACATTATATTCGCAATAAATGTGGTATATTTGCTGGTGTATAGTTTGGCTTCGTTGCGCCGTTGTAAAACTTTGGTAACTGTATCGGCTGTAACTCATAAGCGTTTTGTAATACTGATTGCAGCTTATCGTGAAGATGCGGTTATTTTGCCTACTGTGCATGCCTGTCTGGCGCAGGATTATCCCTGTGAAAAATATGATGTTGTGGTTGTTTCAGACCATATGCAACCTGCGACAAATGCAGCTTTGTCCTCACTTCCCATAAAATTGCTTCAAGTTGATTTTGAGAAAAGCACCAATACCAAATCCTTGAAAGCTGCCCTTGAATATTTGGATAGGGATGCTTACGACGTGGTATTGATAATAGATGCGGACAACATCATTATGCCTTCCTATCTGTCCGAGGTGAACGATGCTTTTGCCGTTGCTGGAGTACGGGTTGTACAGACGCATCGCATTGCCAAGAACCTGAATACTGACATGGCCTATTTGGATGCAGTCAGTGAAGAAATCAATAATTCCATATTCCGTTTGGGGCATGTCAACCTAGGTATGTCAGCTGCTTTGATAGGTTCGGGAATGGCTTTTGAATATCGCCTGTTTTATGATGCGATGATGAGTAATACCTCGGTGGGTGGTTTTGATCGTGTACTGGAAATGAAACTTCTTTATAAAGGTGTGCACTTCCACTATCTGCCTGATACTTACGTAAGGGATGAAAAGATACAAAAGACACAGCACTTTTATCAGCAGCGCCGCCGTTGGTTATCTGCTCAGTATTACAGTTTCTTTGAGTTTGCCAATCATTTATTGCCCGCTATTCGTGATGGTAAGTGGGACTTTTGTGATAAGCTTTACCAACAAATCTCTTTCTCTAGGGTGTTGTTGCTGGGGTTTGTATTTTTTGCTTCTTTTTTGTTTTCTGTGTGTGCATCTTCATTGGCTTATAAATGGTGGGGGATGTTCATTGTATTACTGTTGGCATTGGTTTTGGCGGTTCCTCGCAAGTATTGGAAGTGGCAGCTATTTAGGGCTTTCTGTTTGATTCCTTATTCTTTTCTGTTGATGTTTTTGAATCTATTCAGATTGCGAGAAGCTAATAAGAAGTTTATTCATACGTCACATGGATTGGATTAAGAAACAATATTATGGAGAATGATTCATTCGAAAAGTTGATGTATTCAATTATTATCCCGCATAAGAATATTCCACATTTGTTACAGCGGTGTTTGGATTCTATTCCTCAGAGAAAGGATGTGCAGATTATTATAATAGATGATGACAGTTCACCTGAAATAGTGGATTTTGTGCATTTTCCAGGTCAAAACAGAACTGATGTTGAAGTAGTTTTTACAAAGGAGGAGAAAGGAGCAGGCTATGCCCGTAATTGCGGACTTGAAAAGGCTAGAGGGAAATGGTTATTATTTGCAGATGCTGATGATTTCTTTTTACCGGGTTTTTGGAATACGTTGGATATTTACTGTGATACTGATTATGACTTGATTACATTTCGTGCGGAGAGTGTAAACTCTGATACATTGAAGCCTGTTTTGCCACGTCAGGCTAATTATGAAAAGATTGCGGAAGATATGGACTTGGAAATCTTGAAATATCGAAATGATGTGCCTTGGGCAAAAATGATTTCTTCAGTATTGGTACGCAAGCATTGCATTCGTTTTGATGAAACGATTGCGGCAAATGATGTTATGTTTGCCGGTTATGTGGATTATTATACCCATAAGGCGGCTGCTTGCTCTAAGTCTGTTTATTGTGCCACTGTCCGAGAAGATTCTTTGCAGTATGCGGTGAAGTTAGATACGCTTCTTGCTCGTGTGAAGGTTGCTTGTCGGTATAATCAGTTTTTAGGAGATATAGGTCGGATAGACAAAACATTGTACAGCTACTCTCGTGTAACGGATTGTCGTAAACATTTTGGTTGTAGGGGCTATTATAAGGCTTTATGTACTTATTTACGGTATGAACGGTGGAGAAATATTTATATTACTTTTATGCAACTGCTGAAAAGTAAAATTTGTAAGATATCCACATTATAGTATGCTTGTTATATATTTTGAAGGAAAGTAATATTTATGTCAGAATCCCGTCTTCATAAAAGCTATTTGAATGCGCGTGTCAATGTATTCTTCTACCTTGTCACCCTTTTTATTTCTTTCTTCTCCCGAAAGATTTTTTTAGAGAAGTTGGGAGCGGACTTTGTTGGGCTAACAGGTACAATGCAGAACCTGCTGGGTTTTCTCAATTTGGCAGAGCTGGGCATTGGGGCTTCTATCGGTTATGTGCTTTATAAACCGATTTTTGACAGAAACCAGGATAAGATAAAGGACATAATTTCAGTACTGGGTTATCTCTATCGTAATGTAGGATTATTGATTTTGGGAGCCGGATTACTTCTTGCTTGTTTTCTGCCATACATATTTGCAAATACCGACATTCGGCTTGGTATAATCTATTTTGCATATTTTGCTTTTTTGACCTCTGCTCTCATTAGTTATTTCGTCAATTATCGACAAACTTTGCTCGGTGCAGACCAACGAAACTATGTAGTAACTGTTTATTTTCAAACGGCAAATATTATAAAATCTTTTCTTCAGATAGCACTCGTATGTTATGTAGGTAGTTTCTATCTTTGGATAACTGTCGAACTGATATTCGGCATTCTATATTCAGTTATATTGAATTGGAAACTTAATCAGGTATATCCATGGTTAAAGTGCAGTGTGGCGGAAGGTAAGCGAAAATATCCGGAGAATAAGATTATTGTGCGTAAAGCACGCCAAATGTTTGTACATAAATTAGCTGGAATGGGTAGAACACAGCTTTTGCCTTTTTTGGTTTATGCATTTACTTCGTTGAAATTAGTGGCTTATTACGGTAATTACATGTTATTGCTAACCAAACTGAATCAGTTTGTCGATAATTTTCTGGGTAGCACTGGGGCGGGGGTAGGTAATCTGATTGCCGAGGGAGATATGAAGCGTATCCAGCAAGTATTTTGGGAGCTCAGTTCACTACGTTTCTTTATAGCCTCTTTTCTGACGTTCGCACTTTATCATTTAGTGGATCCGTTCATTACGTTGTGGCTGGGCGAGGAATATATATTACCCCGTTCCGTATTGATTGTTATTCTTACCAATTTCTTTATCAGTCAGTTCAGGGGGACGAACGACCAATTTATTTTTGGTTATGGTCTATTCCACGATACGTGGGCTCCGATAGCTACGCTGGTTATAACGGTGGCGGTGGCTTTGCTGGGCGGATATTTATGGGGGCTTCCCGGTGTTTTGCTGGGTGATATAGCCAGTTCGACAAGCATTATCAGTATTTGGAAACCATATCTTCTTTATAAAGAGGGGTTCAAAATGCCGGTGAAGCTGTATTGGAAGAATATTTTTTGCTATTTGTTACTGGCTGTCCTATCGTGGCTGTTGACGGATGTTATTCTCTATTCCCTACCGTTATCAGAGCCTTCCCAAGGATATGGCATGTGGATTGTATATGCGTTGGTTGCATCTCTGTTTTTTTTGTTGATATTGGGGGGGAGTTTTTATTGTTGTTCAGAAGGAATGCGTTCGTTAGTGAGGCGTTTTCGGCATAATAAGTCAGGAGGACGCTCTTCTCTATCTTCTAAGTAGTGCATTCTTCAGTTCTCATTCTTATCACTTTTCTTTTCCCATATCGAAGCATGGACATTGTTTGGTTCCACTTCTCTGTTGCGGTTCAGGTCGGGGCTGAGATCGCGATGTCCTTTTACCAGAGCACCGGGATGGTCTTGTAACGGTGCCCTCACCTATACGTGGAGCGAGAGCCTTTGTCATTCCGTCCGAGTACCTTTGGGTAGGCCGTAGTGGTCCAGTCCTCCTTCATAACATATACCTATTGAGTGAGCATTGTTGCCGCGGGCGTGGACTCCGACCCTCTCGACTGGTCTGGTTGTCAGGATACATCCGTCGCGGTAGATGTAGAAGTGATAGCCTGTGCTGTCTTTGTGAATGTCAAAATGTTTTAGTGTCTTTATGTAAGCCTTTGTAAGTTCCATATACAGTAGCTTTTGCCAGCGCAACTTGTCCATGCAGCAAATATACAATTGCTTTCTTGGGAGTGGCGAGGATGCAGAGATAGGCGCATGAAAGGAACTTTTTGACACCTAGTAGGTTTCTGCGGGCAAACAGTACGCGTGCACGTGATAGGTAGAATTCCCGCATCGGTGTTGCCTTTTGCGCCGTCATGCCTTCTTTATGATAGATTACGGCGGCAGGTTCGTACCACAGACGGTAACCGGCTTTCTTTATTTGTATAGACCAGTCCAGTTCTTCGTAGAATAAGAAGTATATTTCGGTCATGGGACCTGCATCTTGTAGTGCTTTCCGGCTCACCATCATGGCAGCTCCATGTAGCGAGGCTGTTTCGCAGGAAGAATGGAAGCGTGGTCCGTCTTGTTGCATGAATCCTATGGATGTGTTACGTAGGGTTATGGGACTTAGAGGGGTGAAACCGGCATATTGAAGAATATCTGGTTGGGAAGCAAATTTCAGCATTGGCGATACGCCGCCGTTCCGTCGTGGGTCACTTTCCATACGTCGCACCAGTGTTTCCAGTATCGGTTCTTTGATGAGAGTGTCGTTGTTGATGAAAAACAGGTAGTCGCCTTGGGCCGCTTTCACTCCTGCATTGTTGCCACCTGCAAAGCCGTTGTTGATGTTTTGCACTACTTTGATGTGTGGAGAAGCGGAACCTTTCGTGGAGTTTTCCGTTTGTTTGTATCGTTTCTGTATTTTTTGCGCCTCAGACTGGTGAGAGCCGTTGTCTACGACAATAATTTCATAATAAGGGTATGTTTCATATTTGCGAAAGGAATCAATCATTTCGCAAGTGTCATGCAACCCGTTGTAGTTGACGGTGATAAGGGAGACAAGGGGACAACCTGTGGAATAACGACTGTCTTTTATCATTTTTATTATCTCTTTTTAAACCAAAAAACGAGCCAGTTTCTGAAAGTAATATAGCGCGATAGGTGTAGGCGTTGAAAACGACATACTGTTTCTAATTTCTCGAGTAATGTCATTTTATGACCAAGCCATATGACGGCGTTGAGTGTATTGTATAAATACATTTGAATGGAAGTCTTCCAGTTGATATTATTTTTACTCCATTCGGATATTCGGGTGCATACTGTGGTATATCCTTCAATATTACGCATACTGAAACGGGTGGTCATTGTTGATTGGTTTCGGATTCTGCGTTTGAAGAAAGTTTGTGGAATGTAACGTATATGGCTTGCATGTAGCAGTATTTGCATGGCGAAAATCTGATCCTCATGAATGATTCCGGCAGGAAAACCACTGAAGTGTTTTTGAAGAAATCTGTGGTTGGTAAAAAACAACCATGGAGGAACAAAAAACACATTATGTTCCAATTCATAATTCAGCAATTCAATGCCTGTCCATATTTTAGTTTCGTTGATGATATTTTGTCTGCAATAATGATAAAAACCGGTATAATCGGAATCTTCAGCAAAAGTTTCTGCATCGAAACAAATTATATCGAGTTTATCCTGTTCGCATATTTGATAGCATTGTCTTAAAGCGTCTGTCTCCAATATATCGTCGCTGTCCATGAAATAGATATATTTTCCCGTAGCGAGTTGTAAACCGTTATTGCGTGCTACTCCTTGCCCTTGGTTGGATTGGATACTATAATGAATTCTTATATCTTTTTGTGCATACTCTTCAATAATGGCTTGGCTGTTATCGGTAGAACCATCATTGATGAGAATGATTTCTAATTCTTGCAATGTTTGATTACAGATACTATCCAATGCTTCACGAAGGTAATTTTCGGTATTATAGATAGGAATGATAACCGACACACAAGGAATTACGATAGAGGAATCCTCTTTCATGTTTTATACTTATTTGTTTGTGACAAAGATACAAAAACAAATGTTGATTGGCAATGAATTTTTTCGTATATTTGTTCTTCTCTTAATAGATAGAATAATTATGGAAAAAGATGAAAATATAAAGATATTGATATGTACGCATAAATTGGTTCCACTACCGGTTCATGAGTATTTTTTCCCTATTCATGGTGGAGCTGCTTTGGCATCGGAGGCATTGCCATATGTACGGGATGATACGGGGGATAATATCTCAATGAAAAATAGGAATTATTGTGAACTGACAGCTCATTATTGGTTCTGGAAAAATTGCAAGTGTGACATTGTTGGTTTGAACCATTATCGTAGGTTTTTTAACTTCGGCCATCTACACGATTGGGTTGTACCGGAACGGTACTATTGTGACTTGGAGCGTTTTATGCAACGCCCTTATTCTTTTCCGGAAAATTTATCGGATTTGCTTAATCAGTATGATATTATTAAGCCGCCTGCACATAGTTGGCCTTACAGAGTAGCTACTCAATATGCAATATTTCATGTTGTAAATGACTTAAATGTTTTACGTGAAGTGATCAGGGATATCACACCTGATTATTTAGCAGCTTTTGATCATCTTTTCTATCATAGTAATTCTTATTCGCAGTACAATATGTTTATCATGCGCTGGGAACTTTTTGATACATATTCAGAGTGGCTTTTCAGTGTATTGTTTGAAGTTGAAAAACGAATAAAGATTTCCGGATACGTAGATCAGGCCCGAGTTTTTGGCTACATGGCAGAACGTCTGCTAACTGTTTTTGTTGAAAAAAACAGTTTGAGAGTTTTGTCTGTTCCCGTTGATATTCCTTTATGTAGTACTGAGGGAGATAGAATATCCGGGCTACATTATAAATTGCGTTTTTTGAAACATCGTTTGTTGTTTAAGTGGTTGAATTTATAGTTGATTATGGAAGTGCCTTCATTAATTTCAATAATTATGCCTATCTACATGGTGGAAGGTTATCTGCCTAAGTGCATAGAAAGTATTTTGAAACAAACCTATTCTACTTTCGAATTGCTTTTGATAGATGATGGGAGTCCGGATAGATGCGGGCAGATTTGTGATGAATATGCACTGCAAGATGCGCGAATTAAGGTTTTTCATAAGGAGAATGGAGGGGTTAGTGAAGCACGTAATTATGGCTTGGACAATGCCAAAGGTAACTATGTGGCTTTTGTGGATTCGGATGATTGGTTTGAAAGTGATATGTTGGAAACATTATACAATCTGCTGAATACATATAATGTGGATATGTCTGCTTGTGGACTTCAGAAAGAAGATGAAGATGGAAATATATTGCTTCAAATCAGAGAAAATGATATTGAAGTCAGGGATCAAATAAAGACAGTAATAACCTTGTTTAAGGGTGATAAACATTATCGTTGTCTTGCATGGCCGGTGGGTAAATTATATAAAAGAGAAATTATAGAGAAAAAGCATATACGTTTTGTAAAGGACATTCATTATGGTGAAGACAGATTATTCAATTTTGAGTATATGAAGCATTGTTCTGTCACTGTTTTTTCTTCTTTACCCAAGTACCACTATCTTATCAGAAAAAATAGTGCAATGAATGCTTTCAATCATCATGCCTATAACGATAAGTATAAAACATTCATACCGGCTTTTGAAGAGATGTTTCAATATTCTTGTAAGAACTATCCTTTCTGTATTCAACAAGCAGCAGCATCTAATTATGCTTTGGATGTGGTTGATTTCTATTTTAAGTTCAGAAATGTTATACATCAACTTGGAATAGATGTGGAGCTGAATGCGATTATCCGAAAGCTGTTGCCTTATCAGACGATGTATGAACGGAACATTTATTATTTATTTTTGTTTCATCCTAAAGTATATTCTTTTTTCATAAAGTTGAGGTATAAGGCGTATCTTCTGAAAACAAAACTCAAACTTTTCCTATAAAATAGGTATTGATATGGCAATAATATGGATAGAATGAATATTATGACAAATTTTTGATTATTTGTTTCATTTGCTCTTTCCATGACAGATGTCTGATGGAGTTTCTGATTTCCTGTGGTGTCATGGACTGATGTTTACAAAAATCTATCAGTTGGCAGATGTCTATGGGACTTTCATCGGCAGGGACTTTCAGAACATAAGGCATATGATCAAAATCATCATCTGTCTCGGAATAAACGAAACCAAATCCGCGTGCTGCATATTCTCGGTTTTTTAGTGTCTTGATATGGTATATGCCGCTACGATGACGTGCCAGACTACCTATGGCAAAGTCTGCCTGATTAAAGAGTATATCCAATTCTTCACCATGCTTTGCTCCGTACAGCTTAACGAATGGTTGTAGGTTATAATGGCGAATAGGGGATTCAATTTCTTTTTCTTCCCGTTTTCCACTTATTTTGCCTAACAGATGAAAATAAACTTTGTAATCAGGATTGTGGCTGTAATATTCTCCTAAACCTTTTAAAAGCCGATCGAAACCATGCCAAAAATGAATTTCGGCTACACCTATTAAATGTAATTCTTTGTTTGTATCGTTTAGGGATTTCCGTAAGGGGATATGATTGAAATCGATTCCGTTAGATAGGCAAATCGTGGGACGGCCGAATATCTTCTTGTCATTAGAGAAAGTGACGATAGCGTCAATGTATTTGCAAAAGGCGTGACGAAATATTCTGTCAGTATAGAGTTGCACTTTTTCCTTACAGGAAGAGTATTCCTGGTCGTAGGGATAAGTGGGTATTTCCAACAGAGTCTTGACGCCTTGTTTCTTTAGTGTTCTTACAAAGTATATGGTGAAAGGATTTGCGTTGTGATAGGAACGGATATATACACATTGTATTTTTTCTTTTCGAACATACTGCACAATAGGAGTAAATGATAATCTTTTTTTTATTTTGGCAGTTATTCCTGTGCCAAGGTTTGCCAGAACTTGCCCGTCAATCATCCATTTTCTGCTTCCGTCGTCCATTACTTCATAGTGACAGGCGCGGACATCCATTCCGTATTCTCTGAGGGCATCTATTTGGTATCTGATTTTTTTACTGATGCCGTTATATTCTTGAAATCCGTAAAAGATAAGGAAAAGAATCTTCATAGTACAACTGTTATTTATATGCAAGAGATTGATATACTTTAGTCAGTTCATCGACAGTCTTTTCCCACGAAAATTGTCGGGCACGCAACAACCCGTAATCACGCTGTTTTTGATAGAGATCTTCTTCGTTTTCAAGACGTAATATTGCATCAGCCATTTCTTCTGGTTTGTAAGGGTCTATGCTCAAGATGCCCGGACCGCCTACTTCTGGCATGGAAGAGGTGTTTCCTGTGATAACGGGAGTGCCACATGCCATAGCTTCCACTAAAGGAATGCCAAAACTTTCGCGCAACGAAGGGTAGAGGAAAGCGAATGCAGCGTTATACAATGTGGCAAGGTCGGCATTGTTAATGTAGCCTGGATAATAAAGATATTGTTTCAAATCTTTGCTGATGCCTTCCTGTTGTAACAAGTGGTCTATGTAGTTTTCTTTAAGGTCTGCAATAAGTAGTGGACGCTTGACAGATGATTTCTTCAAATAAAGGCTATAAGCTTTCAATACTCTTGTCGTATTCTTTTTAGGATCTGTATTTCCCAAAAAAAACAAGAAATCTTTTAGGGAAATATAGCGGTTAACAACCTGCATATTGATGGTTTCCATAGGATGGAAATGTTCGTTATACCCATTGTAAATAGTCATTATACGGTCTGTGGGGATATTTAGAGCCTTACGTATGCGATTGCATTCAAAGTGGGAGACTGTGATGATTTTCCGACATTTTTTAAGGATTCGTGGAACGGTTAGACGGCGATAGTACCAGCCCATTTCTTGATAAAATGAAGGATTGCGGTGCTGACGGGGTTCTAGGTATATAATGTCGTGAAGTGTCAATACTAAAGGAACCGGGCAATACAGTGGGGCTGTGTTTGATGTGCAGTGTAACAGGTCTACTCCCAAACGTTTTATCGCCCATGGCAAAGCTACCTGTTCCCAAAGCGGGTAGGTGGGACATGCCAATTCCACAATGGAGAGGTTGGCCGACTCCTCCAAACAATGATCCTCGCCCGGAGCGACAATAATGTAATATTCATTGCCGTCGTTCCGCTTTTGCAACTCGCGAATGGTTTCCAATGCTACGAAATCCATGCCATGCTTGTTGGGACGGAAAATCCGTTGGGCTTCTATGGCTATCTTCATGGTATATGTCTTTTTATTTCTTTTTGTAGAAGAAACGTTCTATATGACTGAATACAGCTGTGAATATAAGAACAGGGAGTGCCCAGATAGCTTTGCGGAAACGCTGGCTTATTTCTCCTTCGGGCAGTGCCATGAAGAAAGAGAGAATGAGAACTCCGAGTAATGCATACCATTTGGGAGATAAAGCCCAGTCCAACAAGGTAACTCCCGTTGTGCATAACAAAAGTAATGCGATGAGCAGAAAACGGGAGGGCATCAGCCATTGGAAAAGTTTTAGGGCATAGTCCCACTCGCCTTTTAGCAGCACTAATGGGAGATACTTTAATGCGAAAAATGTACTAGTGTATTGCGAGCGGAGCCAACCCATACGTTGGGTTTGGTATCCGTCCGCATTGTCCTCTTTCTTGCTATAACACACCACCTCTTCTAAATATTCGGTATAAATATTCTGTTCCAATAAAGCGGTTTCCATCGCTTTACTTATATCGGAACCTTTCAATTTTGGGGCACGTTCGTGGAACATGGCAAAATCGAATGCCATGGCAGAGCCGATGAGGGCAGAAGAAAATCCCATGCGGGTGTGGCCCAGACGGAAAAGATTATTGTTGATTTCTTCACTGGTGGCATTGAGAACGGCAATACTGGTGTTCAGATTCTCTGCCATCCGGTGTGCCTGGATAGAATCGCAACCGGAGTAGTAAGCGTTGTTGAACATGCTAAGGGCATTCGGTACGATACGGTTGTCGGAGTTGAAAAGAACAATCATGTCGTATTCGTCGGGAGCATAACGTTCCATAACCTGCTGGATAGCATATACTTTTGTACAGTATTCCTTATCCGGCACTACAATATTTACGGGCATTTGCAACAAAGTAACAAGATCTTCTTCTGGCAGTTGGGTAGCAGCTACGGCAACATCATATTTTTCGCGTGGGTATTGCTGGGTATCCATGAAGTGATTAATGGATTCAATAACCTCTTTCCCGTTACGTAATACTGTGAAAAGCACTAGGAAACGGTGCTGTACAGCTGCTACCGGATAGGGATTCTTGTATTTTCCAAGAGAAAAAAGTGCACAAATAAACAGATAGGCTACTGGGATAGTCAGTAGTAAAAACAGGATAGAATCTGTCATTTGTAATGCATTGTTATTCTCGTCCATCCACCAGTCTATACTAAATATGTTAAGAATATTGGATATCATAGTGCCGAATCTTTTTTAGTTGTGATTAATAGTGCTCGCTGTTTCTCAATCGTTAGACGTTCGTCTATATATTTTCCATTTATTAATATGCCCAGAAACATAATCATCATGATACCAGTAGGAAACTGGGTGAAAAATGCGTTTCCGTATGCACTGATCATCATGCCGAAGATACCACAGGCAAGTGCGGTCAACAGATAGCGTAGCTCATTATTTCTTACTTTGAACATGATGTAATAGCATCCCCAAAGAAGGGCGCCTGCATAAATCAGTAAGTATAAGATGATGCCTACAATTCCGGTTTCTGTCCATATCTTGACGTAGGTGGAATCGTTTGGAATATTAGTAGTCAGTCTATTACTGAATCTGCGGGCTTCTACTCCTCCCAATCCAAGACCTTCGCCGAATGGCTTATATCTCAGATACTCTGCTAATTTTTGCTGGTTCTGCTTTCTCACTAGATAAGAGGCGTCTTTACTAGGGCGGAAGGCCGTTCGCATACGCCGTATCATGTAGTTGCTTTCTCCTACCCATGTGAAAGCGAAGAAAATATAGATGCAGGCTCCTAACACTGTGGCGGCACTCATCAGTTTGATGTTTTTACTGATAAGCGCAAAAAGCAGTATACCGCCTAAAGGAACTACAATTGCTCCCCGGGTTCCGGTGATAAACATGGAATATAATGACAGTATGGAGATGCAGATATAATAGATTTTTAGATTGAACTTCTTGCTGAATAAGCCGATGATGCCGAATAGTACGCACGTGAATCCCATGTTAGAGCCGTAATTTCCAGCATCAGTAAAGATGGAAAAATAACGGGTTATTTGGGACAGTAGGTGTGTCTTATACATGCCGCTTTCCATTATGGCATTGTATTCAATCGCATCAAATCCGATAAATTTCTGATAAAATCCTTTTAGTATTGCAACCAATGTTAGTATGGAGAATAGAAATATCAGCCGATTGACCTGTTTATAGGATGTTGCTAACAATACTGTAATTAAGGATACTAGGAATGTATTATAAATGAACCCTCTGGAATAAATCCATGCTTCAAAGGATGCGGTAGGATTGACAATTTCCAGAAAGCAATATGCTGCCAGAACAATTCCTCCTACGGTTAGAATATTGAAAGTTTGTTTCCAGGGAAAGGAGTAGTGTAATGCTGTTTGAACAATAATGATGAGCAATACGCTCCACCAAATGATATCCGACAATACACTAAGCCCATCCTGCTGGCTGTAACGGGCCAGTGGAGTGAAGAAGTAGTTGAAAATGAATAATAGAAAAATGAAACGTTCCGGTTTGCGAAGATGTAAAATCAAAATGCATAAAAGCGCAGGCAGCATGGCAATCAATCCTACTATCGCTAAATTCTGGTTCAAGGTGGCCGATATGATACAACCTAACCCAATGCATAGTATGGCAAAGGTCAGGGTAGGAGATGATATATAACTTCGTTTTATACTCATTTTACGGCGGCTTTTTTAGCAGTTAATCCCAGTTGTGACAATCGGCTGACAAAACTGTGGAGAGGTGTCTTGGGAGGTAACTCACCAGTAAATGATTCCACCACCTCACGATCTGCATTGTTAAGATAAAGTGCCAACGGAGTGTCGCCCAGTTTTTCTTTTATGGATTTCAGGTTGATATCATCGTTTTTCGCCCATAAGCGGCAGGCGTTGGCTATGAGTAAATTGAAATCAGCCTGTTTCAATACTGTTAGAGGAACACTGGCATTGCTTATAGCCGGATATTCCACAAGGATAATGTCCGGTATCTGTTCGGCTGAGTTCAGTTGCCAAAAATCAGATAATTGTTTTGCCTGGATATATTTTCTGTTATTGATTTCAAAATCAATGTCATACCTTACGATACGTGTGCGAAGTCCCTCGGTAGCCCAATGGTCGGCAAAGTATTTAGCTAAAAAACTCTTTCCTTCACGTGTTTCCATGCTGAGTAGGTTGATAATAGTGGGACGTCCCGTTGCCAAATGTTTGTTAAGCTGGTGACAGGAATAGGCGGCGGCACGACGATTGCAGACTTTCAGGAAACCTCGGAATTTGAGATTACTGATACCGTTGAATGCAGCAAGGACAGGTAGACCACTCAGACGGTGGCTACGTTCTGCATCTCGTAGAGTACGGTCTATAAGCTCAATGATGAGGAAATAGAAAGTAATGAATATCAAACTGCCGATCTGGGCTGCTATGACGTAAAGTAAACGTTTACGTCCATTGTCCGTTAGCGGAAACTCGGGTGGAGCGATGATTTGCAGATTAGCAGTGGTCATCTTTATGTTTTGTAGGCGGAGTCTCGCTTCAGATAATCCCCTGAGCTGTTCACGATAGGTATCTTCCGCTATACCGATAGCGCGTTCTTTCCGCTTTACTTGAGTTCCTACCGGAGAAAATTGCTGATATTGATGGACTATATCGTCCCGGCGCTCTCGCAGTACTTTCAACTCGGCTTTGGCTTTGGCTTCGTTAATGCAGGCTAACAGCCATTCTTCAATCATATTTTCAATGCCAACTCCCTCTTTGGTAAAACTATACTCGTTAAGATTGTCAGAGATATGACTGATGGTGTTTTCTGAACTCTGTAATTCTTCTTTGTTTTTCTGTAATGCTTTGTTGTCTTGTAATTCTTGGTTTGTTGAGAAAATCTCTTGTTCTAAAATCTTTTGATTCAAATTTGTGATTTTCTCTAATTCTTGGAGAAGATTTGTTTTATCTCGCATGATTTTAGCACGAATATCCATTTTTTCTTCCAGCATTTGGCGGAGAGATACAGCACCTTCATACGTACGTTTAGCAAGCTCTTCACGATCATCTACTTCATATTTGGTTCCGGCCAATGATTTGGTTTGTTCATCGTAGTTGATAACTTGTTTGTCGATGTTGTAATACATCAAGTCATCTTCTTCTTTGTTCAAGTTTATTTTTGCAAGTCTGACTTGCTCTTCAAAGTAGGCAATAGCACTGTTGGTAGCACTAAAACGGAGAATTTCATAAGCCTTAATCAATTCATCTTCTAATATTTTAATTGTATTCTGTGTGATACCCGGATCGGAGCTTGTGTAAGTGAAGCTAATCAGGTCACTTGTTCCCAAACGTTTTACAATAATTTTTTCAAGCGCACTGACGCTATAAAATTCTACTGGACGGTTATACATGGAATATACAAAGTTGGATGCATTTTCCTGACGGTATTTTTGGAGGTTTTTAATAGTCTTGTCCAAGGAGGAACGATCTACTAAGGCTAATACTTCTTTAGGCGTCTTTTGTAGCAATTGGCGGTAGTGTTTTGCCTGAATATACATATTGTCTTGCCATTCTTCACCGTAAACAAGGCTTGTTGCCAATAAACGAAGTGAGACTTTCTCCAATGTGCTTTTAGACTTGGCTATATTGATAAGATTGTCGAATGTGCTACTGATATTCTCAATTTTGCTTCCGTCAATATTGACAACATTGGTTACACCGGCGTAGATGTTGCTGTTTACAGTATAGCTGAATGGTAGAAACTGAGTGAAGTAAGCTACCAATACTGTGACAACAAATCCACCCCACAACAGCCAGTAACGAATGCGGTAGAAGAATTGTGCTATAAACTGTATTATATCCATAGAACTTTATTTCCCTTTGATTATTTTTACATTTGTCAGCATCTCAAGCAAAATAATTGCATTATGCAGTGAAACACGTGCTTCAGCATAGGAGGTTACAGCTCCGGAACGGCGTGCACGTTCCAGTGACAGAGATATAATGTCAATCTCACCTTGTATGAAGTTATTCTCCGAAATCTTCATTTGAGCATTGTATAGAGCTGCATTCTCTGCTTTGGCTTTGATTGTGGCTAATTGGGCCGTTACATTGTTATATGCTTCCAACACTTTGAGTTTCCGTTCTTCCATTACCTCTTCTTGTGTATATTGGAGCTGCTCGATGCTGTAACGGTAGTTTTTTAATCGTAAAGGGCGGTTGAACAAATCACCGAGACCGACACTGAAAGTGGCACCTATATTGAACGTATGGCGCGAACTGGCTGTGGTAGATTGATACCAGTCATTGTAAGAATCGCTATTGTCGTTTAATACATTATAACGTCCGTATGCGTAGTTTCCGTTTAAGCGGAAGTAGTTCCACCAGTTTCTTTTCTCTATGCGGTACTGGTTCTTGATTTGTTCTACTTGTGATTGTGCTCGTTTTACAGTAGCGTTTTCTATTACAGCGTCCATAAAGACGGAGAGAGGCGGTAGTTCAAACCCCTCTATATAGTGATTTTGTGTCTCTTGCAAATTTTCTTCGGAGATGCTTTTTTCCAATATGGCATCGCTTTCTTTCAATATTTCCAATATTTTGATTCGTTCCTCACGAGTCATTTCATTTTGGGCATTGACAGAATATGGAAGTAGGAACAGAAAACATATAACTGTACAAAAGTATAATAGGGAATATGTATAAGCTTTTATCATTCGTCTATTTGTTTTTAGTTTTGATGAATTTACACATTCTCTTTCTGCACAAACGCTGTAAATGTCCTAAGGATAATCTTCAGGTCCAACCAGAAAGAAAAATCTTGTGCGTATTTGATATCAAGTTGCTTTCGTTCTTCCGCCGACATCTTACCGGCTCCGCCCCGCTTTTCCACTTGCCAAAGACCGGTAAGTCCGGAAGGAGCCATGAAGCGGTCTATGTATGCGTCACTGGTCAGCAGTTCAGCTTCATAGAGTGGGAGAGGACGGTTGCCTACAATGCTCATGTCTCCTTTTAAGACGTTGAGTAGCTGTGGAAGTTCATCTATGCTGTATTTGCGGATGAAGCGGCCGATACGTGTTACGCGCGGATCGTTCTCTATCTTGACAAAAGGACTTTCGTGGGTATGCGCTTTTTGTTTCAGGAAATCTTTTTCCGGTATGATGAAATCGTCTGAAATCAGTAGAGTGGCTTCCTCTTCGGGCGAACCTGTGAGGTCGTCAAAATGAATGTCAGGGATGTCCTCCGCCACTTCTTCTTCCATTTGATACTGGTTGAGGGCGTTGAGCTCTTTCAACCGTTTGTCCGCATTGGTGTACATGGAACGGAACTTCAGAAAATTGAATATCCGGTAATTGCTGCCCACCCGTTGTGACTTGTAGATTACCTTACCTTTGCTTTCAAGACGGATGGCAATAGCTGTACCGATGAGCAGAGGGGAGAGTATAACAAGTGCACTTAGGGAAAACAGAACGTCGAATGTGCGCTTCCATAAAGGAAGGTGAAAAGTGTTGAGCGCCTTTCGGCGAGTCTCACTGAATTCTTGCATTTTATGCTGTTGGCGTATTTGCAGGAATTGGCTCATTCTTTGGATGCTTTCTTTATCTGCCTGTAATGGCAGGGTGTTGCTGACGCCAGCCTGCAGGTAGGCTTTGCGGTGTTCTGTCTGTAACTTTCCGGTAATGAGGATAATGTATACGCGCGGAAACTTTTTGTGAAGATAGGAGATGTCGATGCAGTCCTTTTCAGTATTGGTTTGCTCGTAAAGGATAGATGTGTTATATCTTTCGCGGATGCCGTTTATGATTTTGACCGCTTTATTGACACTGGAAACAGACACGAACATACCGTCTGTAATCGTGTTCAGATGATCGATTGCTGTTTTGTTATTTCCTATGTAAATATAATATAACATGTTCCTCTTACAGCTCTTTTTAGATGTATTTCTTGATGCGGGCTCTCAGCTCCAAAGGATTGAATGGCTTGAGAATATAGTCTGCGGCTCCGGCTTCAAGCAAATGAATGCGCTCGGTGGTGCTTTCTTCACTAGAGAGCATCACTACCGGAATATGCTTCAGTAACTCGTTACCTTTCAGATAGTAGAGAAATTCATTACCACGCATGTGCGGCATGCGGATGTCGGAAATGATAAGGTCGGGAAGATTGCCTTCATTGAGCCATTCAAGGGCCTTGATCGGATCCTCAAAATATTCCAGATCGTATTCTGTTCCCAAATAAATTTTGAGCACGCGGCCGATAGTGACTTTATCGTCAACTAATAATATTTTTTTCATTGTTCTATTTGTTCTTACTCTGCTGTTTTGTTTGTTCTCTTATGTAAGTAACAAAAATAACTATTATTTTTTATTGATTTTATCCAATTACTAATGAGAATGAATAACTGTTAGCTTACTTTAACAATAACGTGGGAGAAAAACATGAGAAAACGTCTGTTTATGCGTTTTCTCATGTTTTTCCGGTTTACCACATATAGTTGGCCCGGGGTTAATATTTGTTGAGCTGAGTCAGGTTCTCAATGGGATATACATCTTGGCTATGCGATTTATACCAATCGTTATCTTGCTGTCCGCCGGTAGTGACCCATGATTTGAATTTGTCGTACACTGTTGTTATTTTTTGGTGTTCTGTCGGCCATGCAAATTCTTGGGGGATTACAACTGCCCAGGCAAGGTTCTCTTTGCTGAGATAGTATCTGTTTTCGGCAACGGATGAATTGTCATTACCGCTGTTGAGGTAATAGGTAGTGGCCAGGTCGGTCGGTGCAAAGCCTGCTACATGCACTTCCGTACGCTCTCTTTTGACAGTGGTGGGAGCTGTGATAGCGAAAATGTCGATGTGGTTGATGTTCAAATCTTCTGGTTTCACGTTGGCGGAGGCAGGAAGTTCCATGATGATGCTATATTCCTTCGTGTCTTTTTTGAACGGACCGTCGGCAACGGTGTTGATGAATTTACTTGCATCAGTGTACTTACTGCCCCATAGTGCTGTGTGTGCATCATTGAAGAGGATATAAGTAGGCAAGCTTTGTCCATCCTCGAATGACACGTTTTTGCCACTGACGGTGAATTTATCGGGGCGTATGTTTTGGGGAAGTTTGATGAAACGTATGCCGGCTCCCAATGTTTTGGCTGCACCTACTGCCCGTAGGTCAAGGGTTATTCTGAGGCGCTCGACTATACCGTCTTCGTTTACTTTCAATTCCTTTCTGGACATTACGATAACGAGGTCGTTCATGTCGAAGTCACCGTATACCGGCCAGTTGTCTTCGAATGTAAAGGTATACGTATCGCTGTCCCCGATTTCTATGGGAAAGTCAGGATCTTTTTCTTCTTCGCCTTTGTTGCCTTCATCATAGAGTCCGCCACAGGTCTCAATGGTGTATTTGGATTCGTCGAAACCAGTGTTGATGCTTTCGTTCTTTTTAAACGGATGGTGCTTGTCAGGACCTTTTATTTTTCCCTCGATAACAAGATTTCGGCCTAATAGCTCTGTGTTGGTGGGGTTCTCAAATTCTATTTCTTCGACCTTAATCATGGATTTGTTATCGTTGGTGATATTTATAGCCTGGAAGATGACGTTGCCGCTTTCCACATCAAATTCTTTAGCCTTAATCATGGAACCGTCTATCAACGTGAGCTTGGCATTTGCATGAGTTTCTATTTCGGGGACCGGCAGCCATTCTGTGTCAGACTCATTGGCGCGGCCGGCAGTAATGGAGCCTTTGTTCAAAGTCATGTTCTGGAATTTGAATTCTTCTTTTACGATGACAGTACAACTGTTGTATAAAGATGAACTTGTAAATTCGGATACTTCAATGATGCCGTCATTATAAACAGATAGGTGTCCTTCTATTTCGTGGCCGGTGATTTTGGCTTTATCATGGTTTATGATGACTGTTGCTGTGGAATTGTCGGTTTTTATTTCACCATCATTTTTATCGAATTTGATATAACCATAGTTGAATATCCGGCTACCATTGATGTTGATATTTGTGGCACTGTTCAAATTGGCCTTGTTCAACAACTGGACGCTTGTGACCTTGACTGTTTTAGCACTGAATATATGATGGTTGATGACGTTGCTTCCGTTGATGCGGGCTTCACCCTTGACGTCAATAACTCCCTCATTGAACAGTTCGGGATGGCCTCCCAGGTTCATTGTCAAATCCTTGCTGGCTGTGATTGTGCCGAAATTCTTGGTGGGGCATCCTAAATTCAGGGAGACACATTCAAGATTACCGCCGTTTTGTATGGTGAGGGTGTTGTTATTGCCGATAGTAAGGTTGCTTGCGATGATTTTACCGCCGTTCATTACATATATGTCAAGGTTTGAATTTAGATTGCCGTTTAACTCCCAAACACCTTGTACAAATACGGTTGCCCGGTCATTATTGTTGGTTTTTATAGTCTGCCTTTCGGTTTCCCCTCTGCCTATAATATACTTGGCTCCGTTGGAGAGCACTCCGGAGCTGTTGTCGTTAAACTTGTCTGATGTGGCTGGAACAGACGGTATTACCTCCGATTCCTTATATTCCTTATCCTCAATTTCCGTTATTCCCGCTTGCCGGGCTGCTTCGAATGCAGAGTTGGAGCTACTCGTAACTCCGCTTGCCGCCCTTGTGCCGGTGGAAATGTAAAATAGTTTACAGTTCATTGTTCCTCCGTTTTCGGGAATTGTATATTCGTATACTTCTTTACGCTGTTTGGGATCTGTCTGGCGGATAAACAATCTTGTGGTTGCTTTGGAGATACTGATTTCTGTATTGTAGCTTTTGTTCTTGTTGGCAGTACCCGCTGCGATAGGAGTGACGCCGGCGTTGGATATCGGATTATCGGTAAAGACTTCTATAAGATACTTATACCGACCGTTAAACTCGTCTTTTACTTCAACGTTCAAGTTTACGGCATTGATCATGGACCAGTCGAAGCTGTCGGGAGCGGAAAAGTCTTCTCCTAACGGATTTTCTTTCGGCACTGTCTGAATTCCTCTTTCGGGATCGTACACATCGTCTGTGCAACCGGCAAGCACCAAAGTGCTGACAATGGCTGCCATTACTGAAAAACGGTTGAATAATTTCATAAGCTAATCTATCAACGTTATTACTGCTTTGTTTGCTCTTGGATAAAATAATCAACTTCTGATTATTTACGCTGCAAAAATACTATATTATTTGAATATCTTAGCTATATATATTGTATTTTTTAATAATAGAGGAGATGAATTTGTAAGATCCGGCAGTTAAGTGATCTTATAAACTTGTAGATTGTGCTCAGCTTAGAGGGGAGAAAGGCTTTGAGAAAAAAGAGGAAATTACTCTTTTGTAATTTCCCCTGCTAAATCCGAATTCATCCGGTGACGAATTTCTGTTTGGCTAAGTCCATGCCCCAGAAGGAACATTAGCTTTGTAACGGCACATTCGGGCGTACTGTCATAACCGCTGATGACTCCGGCTTGAAGAAGATGCAGCCCGGTTTCGTAGCGGCCCATCTCTACGCCTCCACTTTGGCATTGAGTGATGTTGACAATGATGATGCCACGCTCGGTCGCGTCCTTTAACTGCCGGACGAACCATTCTTTTTGGGGAGCATTCCCGGAACCGAATGTCTTGAGAACTACTGCTTTCAATCCCGGTACATGAAGTACGGAATTAATGATGCTCTCCTGAATGCCGGGAAACAGTGTAAGCACCACGACATTGGTATCGAAGAGATAATGCGGTTTCATCGGTCGTGTGGGATCGGGACGGCGGATGATATGTTCGTTGTAACGGATATGGATTCCTGCTTTTGCCAAGGCGGGATAGTTGAAAGACCGGAAAGCATTGAAATTTTCAGCATTAATTTTGGTGGTCCGGTTGCCTCGCATCAGTTCGTTTTCAAAGAAGATGCACACTTCGGGAACAACAGCTGTGCCGTCCGGATGTTTGGCGGCAGCTATTTCAATAGAAGTAATCAAGTTTTCTTTTCCGTCTGTACGCAATGTTCCGATAGGGAGTTGCGAACCGGTAAGGATGACCGGCTTCGCGAGGTTCTCAAGCATGAAACTGAGTGCCGATGCCGTATAAGACATTGTATCGGTGCCATGTAGAATAACAAAACCGTCGAAGTTGGTGTAATTGCTGTTTATGATTTCAACAATCTTTGCCCATAAGGAAGGTTCCATATCGGAGGAGTCAATAGGAGGATCGAACTGATAGGAGGAGATGCGGTAATTGAAACGCTTCAGTTCGGGAACGTGTTTGAGCAGGTGGTCGAAATTGAAGTTTTCGAGAGCACCGGTTTCGGGATTTTCTATCATTCCGATAGTCCCGCCTGTGTAAATTAAGAGAATGGAGGGATAATCTGCTTTCATAAATATCGCGTTTTACTTCTTTTTCGGGCACAAAGATAATACAAACCGAGAGTAGAATGAAATGAATTTATTCATTTTTTATGCCGAGGCTCTGTTTATCTTCGCTTTCCTTGCTCCCTTTTCATTACAAATCTTCTTTCAAGTGCGTAATGGCTTGCTGTGCATCTCCTTTGTATTTATTGAGCAGAGTTACGAAACGGCTTCCTATGATAGCTCCGGAAGCATGGGAGCAGGCAGCATCGAAAGTCTGTTTGTTGCTGATACCGAAGCCTACCATGCGTGGGTTGTGCAGATTCATGTCTTGAATTTTTTTGAAATAAGCCTGTTTTCGGTTGTCGAAATCCTTTTGTGCGCCGGTGGTAGCTGCTGATGATACCATATAAATGAAACCGTCGGTGTGGGCATCTATTTCGCGGATACGCTTTTCGTCGGTTTCGGGGGTAATGAGCATGATGACGCGTAGGTCATATTTCAGTGCAATCGTCTTATAGTTTTTTTCGTAATCCCTGAAAGGCAGATCGGGTATGATTACACCGTCAATGCCACATTCCGCACATTTCCGGCAGAATGCCTCAAAGCCGAAATGCATGATGGGGTTGAGATAGCCCATTAAGAGCAACGGGATGCGGACATCACGACGAATATCCTGTAATTGTTCGAAAAGGAGACGGAGGGACATGCCGTTGCGCAGGGCACAGGTGGCAGCATCTTGGATGACGATGCCATCGGCCATTGGATCGCTGAAAGGAATACCGATTTCTATCATGTTCACTCCATTTTTTTCGAGGGTGCGGATAACATCGGCTGTACCCTCAAGCGTGGGGCAACCGGCACAGAAGTAAATAGACAGCAGGTTGCCGGGATTGTTTTGAAAGAGTAGGTTGATTCGGTTCATATTGAGTTCGTTGTTAATAGGTTTATTATTACGGGTTATGTTATTTGTTGGCGGTTTCACCGTTTCTTATCTCTTGAATGAAGTTTTTGATGCGCTCCACATCTTTTTGTCCCGGTACAGTTTCAAAACGGCTATTGATGTCGATGCCGGCCAGTTTGGGATGATGAAACTCTTTGATTGCTTTGGTGCTGTACGGGTTGATTCCTCCGCTGAGCAGAAAAGGGGTCATTCCTCCATAACGATACAGCAGGTTCCAGTCGAACTGGTTGCCGGAACCGCCATATTGCGGGGTTTTGGTGTCGAACAGATAATAATCGCATAATCCTTTGTAGGCTGAGGTGCACATTAAATCTTTGGGATGTGAAATGGAGAATGCCTTGATGAGATGCAGGCCGTTGTTGCATAGTGATCGACAGTACTCGGGAGATTCGTCACCATGAAGCTGTATGTAATCCAATGCGAAGCGATCGGCATACATCAGGATATTTTCTTTGTTTTCATTGACAAAAACGCCGACACGCTTTGCGTGGACAGGCAGATAATCGGGCAATTCGCATAGGCAGCGGGGGGACTTGGGGTAGAAGATGAAGCCTATCATATCTACACCCAGTTGTTCTACTTCGCGGATGTTTTCCGCTTCGGTCATGCCGCATACTTTGATACTAAGAGGAGTCATATTCTTGAACGATTTGTGGTTGGTAATTTACTTTTGAGAAATGATGGGAGAGATGAAATCTTTCAGTGTATCTCCGGGGTGGTCGGTTTTCATAAAAGCCTCTCCGATGAGAAAGCCGCGGAAACCGGCAGCACGCAGACTGCGAATTGTTTCGGGATGCGAGATGCCGCTTTCCGAAACGAGTATGGGCATATTACGGACATCGGAAGCGCCTTTCTTTGATCCTATTGCTTGTTGAAGCTGTCGGGCTATGCGGAAAGAGTTTTTTACGTCGGTGACAAATGTGCCGAGATTGCGGTTGTTTACGCCTAACATATCCACTTCTTTGTTTATATAAGGCAGCTCGGAGGGATTGTGAATTTCGAGTAATACTTCCAACCCCAGGGCGTGGGCTTGAGTGGTGAGGGTGGTACATTCTTTTTGCGTCAGGCAGGCGGCAATCAGTAGTACGGCATCCGCACCAACGATACGTGCTTGCAACAGCTGGTATTCGTCGATAATGAAGTCTTTTCGCAGAATTGGGATGTCGACCAGCGGACGCGCTGTGCTGATGTCTCGCAGCGAGCCGCCAAAGAATTTTTCATCCGTAAGGATAGAGAGTGCGGAGGCACCGGCGGTTTCGTATGCTGCGGGTATTTCTTCGGCTTTGGCGGTCTCATATATCCAGCCTTTCGAGGGGGAACGGCGCTTGAACTCGGCAATGATTCCCGTAGGCGAGGACGCAAGGGCCTGTCTCATACTATGGCGAGGGACTGAGGAACTTTCCATGAGTTTCTGCACTTGCTCGCGTAGTTGTTCCGGTGAAACGGATTGTTTCTGCAACTCTACTTCTGTTCGTTTGTGGGCGATGATTTCAGATAAAATATCCATGGCATTATTGAATTTGATTTTCAGGATTTTAGTGATTGATCTCTATAAACTTTTTCAACGTTTTCAGTGCACGTCCGCTTTCCAGTGATTCGCGGGCAATGGCAATGCATTCTTCAATCTCTTTTTCCGGCTCTATTACCTGAATGGCAAAGGCCGCATTGACAATGACGCATTGTGTCTGGGCGGCTTCTGCACGATTGTTCAGGACATTGTCGAAGATGCGTGCTGCATCTTCCTTGCAAATGCCTCCGGACAGTTCTTCGGGACGTACTGCGCTGAAACCGAGGGCTTGCGGACGGTAGATGCGCTCATAATTGCGTGTCATCACTTTGAATTCATCGGTCAGTGAGATTTCATCGTAGTTGTCCAGGCTGTTTACAACGGCAAAGTCGATACCGAGTTTATAGAAAACATTCGTGTAAAGACGCATTTGTGAGAGATCTGCTACGCCCAGCAATTGATACGCGGGCTCGCATGGATTCACCAAAGGCCCCAGCAGGTTGAACAGTGTGCGTACTCCCAGTGCTTTGCGCACAGGAGCCACAAGTTTCATTGCCGGATTGAACAGTTGTGCGTGCAGATAGGCGATGTTACATTCTTCCATACTTCGTTTCAACGTGTCGGGGTTGTTGGTGAAGCGGATTCCATGTTGCTCTATTACGTTGCTTGCTCCACTGACGGAAGTAGCGCCGTAATTGCCATGTTTGGCTACTTTATAACCTGCTCCGGCTACAATGAAACAGGCGCAGGTGGAGATGTTGAACGTGTTCTTTCCGTCTCCGCCGGTACCTACGATATCAATGGGACGATAAGGTGCGAAGTTTATATGGATTCGTGTTTCCATAAGCGCTTCGCGAAATCCTGCCAGCTCGTCTACTGTAATGCTACGCATTTGAAAAACAGTAAGTAATGCTGCAACTTGAGCTTCGGGATATATTCCCCGGCTGATGTTGAGGAGGAGTTGTCTGGCTTCCTCTGTGGTGAGCTCTTCATGGTTGAAGAGACGGGTCAATATTGCTTTCATAGGATGTGTCATTTACTTTTGTGAGATGTAATGTTTTCATCACCTTGTAACCAGTTTGCCATTATTTGTTTTCCGTCGGGGGTCAGTACGGATTCCGGATGAAACTGAATACCGCGGACGTCATATTCTCGATGTTTCAATGCCATAATCTGCCCTTCGGGACTGACGGCGGTAATGGCAAGCGTTTCAGGAAAGTTTTCCGTATCTACTACCCAGGAGTGATAGCGTCCTACGGGAATTCTTGCGGGCAGTCCCCGGAAAATATAATCCGGCTCTGTCAGTTGTATGTCGGTTTGTACGCCATGAAACACTTTGCTGAGGTTGACTAACCGTCCGCCAAAGACCTGCCCGATAGCTTGTTCGCCCAGACAGACGCCCAATATGGGTTTCTTGCCGGAATAGGTGCGTATTACATCTAGCAATAGTCCGGCTTCTTCGGGTACGCCGGGGCCGGGAGAAAGAATGATTTTATCGTACTGTTCCAGCTCTTCTATTTTGAATTGGTCATTGCGTAGCACATCTACCTTTGCGCCGAGTTCTTTCACCAGATGTGCAAGGTTGTAGGTGAAAGAGTCATAATTGTCTATGATTACTACCATGGGGTTATTTATTATTTTGAAATTCTTTACATTTTCTCTGCCATAATGATTGCCTTCTTCAATGCTCCTAACTTGTTGTTCACTTCTTGGAGTTCGTATTCATCATTGCTTTGGGCCACAATGCCGCCGCCTGCCTGAAACCATAGCACTCCATTACGACTGACGAAAGTGCGGATGGTGATTGCCTGATTCAGACTTCCGTTCAGGCCGATGAAGCCGATGCAGCCCCCGTATGCACCGCGGTTGTGTGTTTCCAGTTCACTGATGAGCTGCATGGCGCGGACTTTCGGCGCACCACTCAGTGTTCCGGCGGGGAAAGTGTCAATGAACGTCTTAATAGGGTCTGCATCATTGTTCAGCGTGCCGCTGACGCGGCTCACAAGGTGAATGACATGGCTGTAATATTGCATTTCCTTGTAGAAATCCACTTTTACGTCATGGCAGTTGCGGCTGAGGTCGTTACGGGCAAGATCCACTAACATCACATGTTCTGCGTTTTCTTTGGGGTCGTCGTGCAGGTGTCGTGCATTTACGGCATCTTGTTCCGGGTTACCGGTGCGTTTGGTGGTGCCGGCAATGGGATCTATGTAGGCATGAGTTCCTTCAATGCGACAATGTGTTTCGGGTGAAGAACCGAAAATGCGGAAACCTCCGAAGTCGAAATAGAACAGGTAAGGCGAGGGGTTGATGCTGCGCAAGGCGCGGTAGAGCTTGAAGTCATCGCCTACGAAACGTTGCTCGAAACGACGGGAGAGGACTATCTGAAAAACATCACCTCGCAGGCAGTGGGTTATGCCCCGCCGGATGTTGGCTTTGTGTTCCTCATCCGTCAGCGGAGAAGTGGTTTCGCCGACAGCGCGGAAACCATAAGTAGTGTAGTTGCGGTTGTGAATTGCTTTCTGCACCTTGTCCAGTTCGCTTTTCTCGCCGGGAGCAAGCATCTCCAACAACAGCATCTCGTTTTTGAAATCGTTGAAGACGATGAGGTATTTATATAATATATATAGCATATCCGGCGCGTCGTTGGTTGCTTCACGACTGTCTTTGACAGCGATGTTCTCAAAATACCGTACGGCATTGAAAGATGTGTAGCCGTACAGACCGTAATAATTACTGTATTCTCCCTTCACGTGGAAACGATTGAGAAAGTCATGCAAAGCATTTTCCACATGGTATTCCTCGGTTATGGGGCGCTCTTCACGCGTACCGTCGGGCAAGCGGAATACAGAGATTCCATGATCTATGCTGAAGCTTGCCACCGGACAAAGCCCGATGAAGGAACGGCTGTTCTCGCTGCCATGATAGTCGGAACTCTCCATGAGTGCACTTTGGGGAAAGATGTCACGCACCTTCAGGTAGGTGCTTACGGGAGTGTGCAGGTCGCCAAGCATCGTACGGCTCACTGTCTGATAATTATACTGTTTCATTATTCCAACTTATAATTTGTAATTCAAATATGTTTCCACATCCTTGTCTCCCCGTCCCGAAACTGTCAGCACAACCACATCGTCGGTTTTAAAGTTCAGCTTCTCCAGCGCACCCAATGCATGGGCACTTTCCAGTGCGGGGATGATGCCTTCGAGTTTTGTCAGCTCATAGGCGGCGCGGATGGCTTCGTCATCATTTATGGAGAGTACGATGGCGCGTTTCTGCGCAGCAAGGTTGGCGTGCATGGGACCGATGCCCGGATAATCTAGGCCGGCGGAGATAGAGTAGGGTTCTTCGATCTGCCCGTCCTCATTTTGAATGACGTAGGTGCGTGCACCATGAATGATACCCAGTTTGCCAAGGGCAATGGTAGCGGCTGTCATGCCGGTTTCTACTCCTTTGCCGCCGGCTTCAGCGAGCACGATCTGTACGCGTTCATCATCGATGTAGTGGTAAATGGTTCCGGCTGCATTACTGCCGCCGCCTACACAGGCTACGAGGTAATCCGGACAGTCGCGTCCTTCTTTTTCCATGAGCTGCTTTCTTATCTCTTCGCTGATGACCGATTGTAAGCGTGCCACCATGTCGGGATAAGGGTGTGGACCTACGGTGGAACCGATAATGTAGTATGTATCTGCCGGATGACAACACCAGTCGCGTATGGCTTCGTTGGTAGCGTCTTTCAGGGTCATGTTACCGCTGGTTACGGGGATTACAGTTGCTCCCAGCATCTTCATCTTTTCTACATTGATGCGCTGGCGTTCTACATCGGTCTTGCCCATGTATACAATGCACTCCATATTCATCAGGGCACAAACCGTGGCAGTGGCAACCCCATGCTGGCCTGCACCTGTTTCAGCGATGATACGTCGCTTCCCCATGCGGCGTGCCAGTAAAATCTGACCAATGGTATTATTGATTTTGTGGGCACCGGTATGGTTCAGGTCTTCTCGCTTCAGATAAATCTTGCAGCCGTACTTCTCCGACAGGCGGTGGGCAAGGTAGAGTGGAGAAGGACGTCCTACGTAGTCACGCAGTAGCCAGTCATATTCCTGTCTGAAATCTTTACTTTGCAGGACACTGAGATAGTTCTTTTGCAATTCCTCTACACATTTGTGGAGTATTTCGGGGACATATGCTCCACCGAATTCTCCGTAATAACCTTCTTCGTCAACTAAGAAACTTGCCATGTTATTTACTGTTTTACGATTAACTATTTACTATTTACTGTTGAAATCATAGGGAGTGACAAACTTTATTTAAATAGAAAGAGCCCTGTCGCTTGGTGCGACAGGGCTCTTTCTAAATATCTATCATATTACATATATACATACGAGCACTGCTCCCTTACGACTGTCGGAGTTGTAATGGGTGCCACCACCAATATGTATTTACGAATATTGTTTTCATTGTCTTTTTTTGTTTTAACGGGGGCAAATATAAACAGATTGTTTTAATTACCAAAATAAATCTTACTTTTTTTATGTAAGAACATTCTTTCTGAATTTTTGTTCTTTATAGAATTAACAGCCGTTATTTATTTATATTAAAAGAAAGGAACAGACTATGAAGCGAAAACATTTGGTTGCCGTAGGTGCAATTATTGCTATTGTATTATTGCTATATTGGCTTTTTATTGCCGAAGACTTGAACGCATGGCTCAATGTAAATTGATTTTTTTCGTATCATCATGCGGGAGTGTTTGGATAAATAATGTATCTTCGCAAAAAATCAAAGACTCATGAAAGGATTAAGTTATTCATTCTTGCGTACGATATGTGCGCTGGTTATTGGCTTGGTATTGGTGATGTTCCCCGATCAGGCCGGCGATTATTTTGTGATAACGATTGGTGTAATTTTTCTTGTACCTTCGCTCATCAGTATCATAGGATATTATGCTCAGGCAGCCGAGGTGCGCCGCCGTTTTCCTGTAGAGGGAGTAGGTAGCTTGCTATTCGGGCTATGGCTGATTATTATGCCCGGCTTTTTTGCCGATTTGTTGACGTTTGTATTGGGCTTTATTCTTGTGATGGGCGGTGTGCAGCAGATAGCATCGCTTTCGGCTGCCCGACGGTGGACACCCGTACCGGGTGGGTTTTATGTTGTTCCGGTGTTGATATTGCTTGCCGGACTGATTGCTTTGTTCAATCCTACCGGAGTGCGTTCTACGGCATTTATAATTATAGGGATCACCAGTTTGGTTTATGCGGTTTCGGAATTGATAAACTGGTTTAAGTTTACCCGTCTCCGTCCAAAAGCACCGGTTGCCGGCGATAAAACTTCAGATGTTGACATCGAAGATGCAAAAATCATAGAATAGCGTGTAGCTGAGACGTAAATTTTATTACTATCCGTCATTCGAAGCACAACGAAGAAGGTTATTTTCTATCATGAAGAGCTGGTTCTTTGTTGTGTCCCGAATGGCGGATTCTTTTTCAAATATTCTTCTGCAAATATTCTTCGATCTCTTCGGCTGTGGCATCTTTCAGCAGTACTGTTTTGTCCTTGTCCAGCAGATACAGAGTGGGAATTGCTTTCAGATCGTATAGGTTCTTTTGATCAATCATCTGTTTTTTGTCGTATCCGTTAATCCAGTCACTGGGAAAATCGGAGAGGTGCTTCTGCCATTCTGCCAGATCTATATCCGGGTAGAGGGAAAGAACCTTCACCTTGTGCTGCGCAATGGCTTGGCTTACGGTAGGGCTCTGCTTCAAGGCTTTAATCGTTTCATTGCAGGCATGGCAGCCGGGATTATTGATGAAGAGCAGTGTGTAGGGCGCTTTTAGGGCGTACAGCGTGCCTTGTTTCCCGTTGGCAAGTGTATAAGTGAAGTCCAGCGCTTTAGTACCTATGCGGTTCTTCTGTGCCAGGGATCGACGTGCTTTCGGTCGTATTTTCTCTGTATCGTCCAAAATGGGGGATTTCAGCATAGCGTCCAAGACGGAGATGTACAATTCTTCGTTGCGCATCGGTGAGTTGGGGTCATACAGATATTTGTCAGCAAGAGACGTCAGGTACATATAGCATTTCTTTTCTTTTTCTGCCTGTGTAAGTAAGGTTTTCAGGGCAATGTCGGCAGTAGAGGCGGGTACTAACTGCAGGATGTCAATGAAGTTCACCCAGCCTTGCTCTGTCACTTCGGGGTGGTGTATGTAGTTGCTGTCGGCAAAGTTCACATTGTCCCAGTAGTGGCGTGCCAGATAGTCTGCACGCTGTTCCGTAGTATTTAGCATAACAGGTATTGTGGGGAGTGTGAGGGTAGTGATAGTATCTGTCTCAATCACTTTTGATTGTTTGATACTTGCTTGCCCGTTACTGCATGCGGTGTTGGTGTTCAGTAACAAAGGCAATAATATATAAGCGAGTAACAGCTTTATGATTTTCGTTTTTTTCATATATAAAGTATAATTTGTAGAGAATATAATAAATGGATTTATGAAAGAGACTTTTCTTGCATATTATCTTTATTATTTAATGTCGCAAAGATAATTGAAAAATAGGTGAAATGGCAACTGTAAATGTCTTTTTCTGAATGAAAATTAGGGTGCTTATTATAAATATCGCATGTCTGTGTGTATATGGTGTGTACTTTATCTTCTCAGACAGCCAATCTTTTTTGTTAACCTTAAATTTAATCGGTGGTTCTCCGACTTGCTGCTCAAAGCCTTTCTCTATGTGCATAAGTCTTGGCAGGAGGATTGTCATAGTGAGACTCCGCTATGATTCCTGCTCCTCCGTATAATCATGTGA